>ERZ505992.29-NODE-29-length-80029-cov-13.3812_pt1 | contig 80029 bp, 73 predicted proteins | sample MGYA00513685_ERZ505992 | MGnify/ENA metagenome assembly ERZ505992
TCTTATCCAAAGCATCGTTCCAACTCTTCGCTGCTCGGTCTAAATTGTCGTTAAAAGCTTTTAAAGCCTGGGTAGGATCCTTTTCATTCGTAAAATCACTTTCTTTGGCGAAACTTTGGTAAATAATTTGTCCGTCCGGGTTATACGCATTATCAATCATTTGTGAGTTAAAATCTCCGCTAACAATTCCATACGTATTAGTGCTACCTAAAAATTGGTCGTCTATCAAAGCAACGCCTTCAGCATTTACCACTGGATAACGTGATTTTAGATCCAGGTTAAGCGCGTGCTGGTCGACCCAATACCATTGATTACCGTCGAAGCTTACCTTAATAAATTTGGTTGCTTGCCCAGCTCGTTTACCAGTTGGGTAAGTATACGTACCGGGCATTTCAGCTTGACTATAGACCGTCGCTCCCGACTTATCCCCTAAATTAGCAACGTTATCCTTCTCTGTCTGACCGTCTTCTACTTTAGTGTAAAAAGGATAATCGTTGTTTAGAACTACGTTGTAACGATATGGGTGCAGCGGATCCACTGCCGTGGGGACGTACTTGCTCAGGACCGGGTCGCTTTTATAATCGGTAATTTCACCAATATTAATCGTTGCCGGCTTCCACTGCCATACGAAGGTGTCGTCGCCCATCGTTGCCGCATCGAATTGAGACATTAACTCTGCCGAAGTCCAAACGTGATTGCCAGTAGGATCATCAATAGTACCATTACCCACGTTTTGCCAGTGGCCGGTGTAACCATCAGTGGTAGGGACGTCAGGGATGTGCATATCACTTTTTAATTGACTCTTTTTTCCTAAAGTTAATTCCTTTAAATTGTTATTGCTTACGAGCATATCAACAGTGTCCGTACTATCTTTAATAGTAAACGATGATAAATCCAATTTCTCAACAGCCGTGTTTGAAAACATGTTGTTCATCGTTGTTACTTTTGAAGTATCCCAACCAGACATATTTACCGTCTTTAAGCTTGTTGCGTGGTCAAACATTTCATAAAATGTTCCTACATTAGAGGTGTCAAAATTAGACAAATCCAAGTTAGTTAGATTTCTAGCACCCAAAAACATCTGCATCATATCGGTTACGTTATTAGTATTAAAAGAAGATAAATTCACTTCAGAAACGTTCGAGTTATAAAACATAAAGGTCATAGATTTAACTTTGCTCGTATCAAAACTGCGTAAATCTAATTTTTTTAGATTCCCCGTACCGTCAAACATACCCGTCATATTAGTAACTTGGCTGGTATCAAAGTTACTTAAATCTAGCTGGTCAAATGCAGTGTTCAAGAACATGTAAGTCATATCGTTAATTTTACTAGTGTTAAAATCTTTAATATCCATTGTCTTTAGCATTGGATCATCCCGAAACATTTCTCTCGCGCTTCCTGAATAATCCAAATTACCAAGTTTACTAATCTCTTGCAAATTAGGTACTGCACTAAGCATACCTGCTATATCATGAGCACTGGTTTTTTCAGTAAACTCGATGCTTTTAATTGTACTAGGATCAATACCGTTACTATTTAAGATTACGTCCAATCGTGGTGCTTGCCCAACGTCACCGCCGTTTGATATCAGCTCACCATCATTTGCTAAAGTCCAAGTAGAGTCCCCCCACTTAAACACAGTTGCGCGGTTATCCTTTTGAGCTGCCATTGCTAGTTGGACGGTGATTAACAGCATCGCACAGACGGCTATCATTACCATTAAAATTCGTTTGGCTATATACCCTACTCTATTATTCATCCATTTTCCCCCCCGTTTTCAAAGTGAATATTTGTTCATATAATCACATTTTAATTATATACCTCACGTTAAAGTTTCTCAAGTGCAAACGATTCCAATATAAAGGACACACAGTACTCTCTGTAATATGATTTAAAGCGTTTTTAAATACTATAGACACTGCATCGTTTAAACGCTATAATAAATGCGGTATATATTTTACCTGAGTAACAATTATTATGCATATAAATTAAGGAGTATTCAATAAAAGTCTAACTTCGAATCTACAGATTATCGTAATGTGAAGATGATTTGCTGCAAAGGTTTTAATTATCCGTTTTAACGATCAATACGCTTTAGTTGACCTATCCGCTAAGCAATAGAATTACAAGAACTGAAAAATTTTCAGTTTCTTGTTCATCAAAAATAATTAATGATTTGATGGCAGTTACATTGGAGGACAATTATGCTAAGTAAAGAACAATTTATCGATGCCATTTGTAATCGCTTTTGGCTTTATAAAAACATTTCTATTGACACACCCTATGGAACCCTTTCTAAGGCCCTCCCTCTGGAATACGGTCCTAGAGAAGGATATGCCTATTTAGGAATGAAATTTATGGCAGATGGTGAGATCACCTTCCCCGTAAAAATCGGCTTTATTCCACCAGATTTTTATCGCTGGGACTTTGACGAAGATCAGCAAGAACTTATTATTTATCACCGCTATAAAGACTCTGTAAAAAAGGGCAAATTAGTTGAAAATGGATTTTGTGACACTCATGTAATTAAACTAACTCCTTTCTACGATAGCCAAAGCCAAGGTATTCTCATTAATTTTCCATCTTATGATGCTTCAGAAATTACTACTCGGACAATCGGGGGCAACAACATGGTGTTTATTCCCCGGGAATTTTTTAATTCATGGATAACGGCTAATTTCACTCGTCGCGGTTACAACGTTTCACCCGTAACGCAAAATGATAATTTATTTTCTTTTGTTAGCGAAATTTACCGGTACTTAATCGAACATCCCAAACTAGCGGATGTAATTATTGTTCGTACTGGAATTGAAAACATGGCAATTAAGTTTCCGCAAAATCTTGATCAACTTTTAGTAGCTAAAGACAATAACCAACCTTCGCTAGATTATTGTGCTGGAAGCCGTGCCATCATTTTAGAGCTATTAATTATGCTAATAACAGCAAATAATAATCGCTTGTTAGATCCTGATGACCGACGTTCCGAAACTGAGTTAGTAACTCACATCTTAACTAACCACTTTATTAACCGTTATGACCTATTAGCGTAGGGTCGCACTAAACCTGTTCTTTAAGCAATTCTAAGGAGTAAATGTAAATGAATGTTGAACCTAACGTAGTCATCACCGAATTAATCGTAGATGTAGACAACTTTTATCACCATATTGATAACAGCAACATCAATATTGAACAGCAAGTTCAAAAATTAGCCCAATCATTACAACATTTCAATGTACCTTTGTATACTTTAACTAATAGTAATGAAGAAAAGGCTGCTGACGATTTCCACATTATTCATATGGATCTCGCAAAGAATTACACTGGTTTAACAGTGTTCTTCCATCGACTTGTACTAGCATTTCGATTTCTTCAAGCCCATCCAGAAATTGAAAAAGTCATCATTTCTGATGCCTCAGACGTGACCATGCTTAACTACCCCTTTGATTCAATGGAGGATGATAAGCTCTACATGGGTGATGAGTTGGGTGTGATGGGCGATACTTATGTCTTATACAGTGATCGCGCTCCCTTCTTTATTAAAAAGTTCGTTGCTGAAAACCAATTGTTACCTACTATGAATATGGGAATCATTGCCGGAACTCGAGAAATCCTTATCGAATACTTAGGAATTATTATCCAATTGATTTCAGACAGTCAGGTGAAAGTACAACAGGGAGACAACACTGCCGCCCTGGGTAATCACGACATGGAACTTGGAAATTACGTTGCTTATCGATACTTTGCCGATCGTTTAGTCCACGGCCGGAAAATCAATACTATTTTCCAAGGATTTCAAAATACTAGTAGCGCATGGTTTGAACACAAGTAATTGGAAAACTATTTACATCAAAGATGTTATTAATGATTGCTACACTATTTGCCTGTTATAAATAAAAACGATGTATTTTTCCATAAATAATTTTTTATTGAATTAAGGAGATTTCATGAAAGTTGAACCAAATATTGTCATCAGTGAATTTATCACTAATATGGATGATTTATTGCACCAAGAGGACACGCACAATGTAGATATTTCGGAAAAAGTTGTAGAACAGAATCAGTCATTAAAGCGATTTAACGTGCCATACTATGTATTAACTAACGAAGCCAGTCAAGAACCAATCGAAAATTTACATATTGTAAACGTTGACCTACAAAAAATTTATGAACGTTTCCCTGACTTAACCGTGTATTTCTACCGAGTTTTTATGGCATTCTATTTCTTACAAGACCATCCGGAGATTGAAAAAGCTGCCCTCACCGACGCTAACGATGTAACCATGCTTAACTACCCGTTTGATAAGGTTAAGCCTGATACTTTATACATGGGTGACGAGACTACTTTTTTATTTTATTCTTCATTAATCTATCTGGGTCAGAAGCCTTGGTTTATCAAAAAATTTATTTTCGATAATAGCAATTCACTTCCTACCCTGAATTTAGGGGTGATGGTTGGAACCCGTGAAGTTTTAATCGAATATCTTGGAACAATGGTTAAATTAATCATCGAAGCCGAGCTAAAGGTTCAGCAGGGTGACGAAAGTTATCGTTTAGGAAATTTTGAAATGGCAATTTCTAATTACGTTGCCTACAAATATTTCCCCGATCGGCTTATTCACGGTCGTGAAGTCACTTCCCTTTTTGGGGGCTACCAAAAGAATAGTAGCGCTTGGTTTAAACATAAATAGCGAGGAATAATAATTAATGCTAAGTAAAAAAGAAGTTTATAATTTAATTGGTAATCGAATTTGGATATATCAAATCACCTCTGAAAATCATCCTTTACCTACGCTAATCCAATTAGGAGAGAGTCCAGCATATTTTATGGTTACTTTTCACAAAAACGGACGTATCGAGGTTCCTACGGATGTTGGTTTTACTCCACCAGAATTTACGTATTGGGATTTTGATGTAGAAGCTCAAGAAATCCTCTTCAAAAATGGAGAAAACCAGGTTGCGTTACGAGCACAATTGCCTCAAGAACTTCCTTACGGTGTTACCGCTATCAAAGTAAATCAGCTTCCCCAGCACGGAGATAACCAGTATATGCTCGTTAACGCCCCTCATGAGGATCACGAAGAAATTACTCAACGACTTTTGGGTGGTACAAGGATCATTTTTGTTCCTTACTCAGCTTTAAACGAAGATATATTTTACAATTTACGGTGGCGTGGCTTTAATATTCACTGGGTTGAACAAGGACCTGAACTAACTAATTTTTTCACGGAAGTGTATGACTACCTTGCTGTTCACCCTAAACTAGAGCAAATCGTGGTCTCGCAAAAAAGCACAAACATCACTAAATTTTCTTCTAAAGACCAGCTATTATTTTTGAATGATCATGGCAAGCCATCCTTCAATTATTTTTCGGGGAGTCGTCAGTTGCTTATGGAATTATTACTCATGATTCTATCTGAAAACAATATGCGCCTATTTGACAAAAATGAGCAACAAAGCGAAGAGGAATTACTTCAAGAAATACTGATCAAAAACTTTAACAACCGCTATGAATTAGTGGATTTACCAGAATTTTAAATAATCATATGAAAACGGAGACCGAAATTTGCGAATTTGGGTCTCCGTTTTTTAATGTTGCTTCTTTTTTGCTTCTAAGATTTAGGAACTGCCCGATCAATTTGCTTGGTAGTTACCACTTTCTTAGTTTGTGGCTGTGGATTTTCAAAATTGTGGTTGGCCAAGATCAATTTAATCGCACTCACGTCTTCTTTGGTGATTGTCTTTTGGGTAATTGGATAACCGCTAGGGATATAATAAGTCAAAATAGCATTCATTACGTCATCATCAATGCTTAACGTATAACCATCCGGCATTCCGTAATATTGACCATTAGACGTATGATTGAGCCCCAAGCTATGCCCTAATTCATGACGCATCGTAATAAATAGCACGTTAATGTCGTAATTTTCGCTATTAGGATCCAGTGCCCATTCTACCAGACTAGCATCAATCCCGGTATTCCCGCTCAACGTTGCGCTACCTGCGTCTTTGGGGTTAGCAACCACCTTTAAAGTGACCTTCTTGTCGGTGTCCGTGCTTTTAATGAGTACCGTCTTATCCAAAGCATCGTTCCAACTCTTCGCTGCTCGGTCTAAATTGTCGTTAAATGCTTTTAAAGCCTGGGCAGGATCTTTTTCGTTCGCAAAATCACTTTCTTTGGCGAAGCTTTGGTAAATGATTTGACCGTCCGGGTTATAGGCATTATCAATCATTTGTGAGTTGAAATCGCCACTAATAACTCCGTACGTGTTAGTACTACCTAAAAATTGATCATCTATCAAAGCAATCCCTTCGTCATTCACCGCTGGATAACGTGATTTCAGATCCAAGTTAAGCGCGTGCTGGTCAACCCAGTACCATTGATTACCGTCGAAGCTTACCTTAATAAATTTAGTTGCTTGCCCAGCTCGTTTACCAGTTGGGTAAGTATACGTACCGGGCATTTCAGCTTGACTATAAACCGTCACCCCCGACTTATCCCCTAAATTAGCGACATTGTCTTTTTCCGACTGGCCATCTTCGACCTTGGTATAAAAAGGATAGTCGTTGTTTAAAACTACGTTATAACGGTATGGGTGTAACGGATCCACTGCTGTGGGTACGTACCTGCTCAGGACTGGATCGTTTTTATAATCGGTAGTTTCTCCAATATTAATTGTTGCTGGTTTCCGTTGCCATACGAAGGTGTCGTCGCCCATCGTTGGAGCATCAAAATTAGACATTAACTCTGTTGAAGTCCAAACGTGATTGCCGTCAGGGTCATCAACGGTGCCGTTACCCACGTTTTGCCAGTGGCCAGTATAACCGTCGGTGGTGGGGACGTCGGGAATATTCATGTCGTTCTTTAATTGGCTCCTTTTACCTAGAGCTAGTTGTTTTAGATGGTTTGTACCTTGAAGCATAGTAGATGTATTTACTTCATCACCAATATTAAACGAAGAAATATCTAACTGCGAAACTGCAGAATTTAAAAACATATATTCCATCGTACCAACTTTTGAAGTATCAAAATTACGTAAATCTAATTTATCTACCGACGTTCCATCAAACATTCCTTCCATATTACCAACATTACTAGTATCAAAAGATGATACATCAAGATCGTGTGCGACAACGTTATTAAACATAAAACCCATATTATTAACTTTGCGTGTATCAAAATTTTTAATATTTAAAGAGTTCAATTTACCTGCATTGTCAAACATCCCATACATTGATGTAACCTGACTAGTATTAAAACCACTTAAATCCAAGCTTTTAAAGCTAGTATCGAAGAACATAAAATTCATACTGGTTATTTTGCTAGTATCAAAGCCTTTAAAATCAACAGATTCTAAAACTGGGTTATCACGAAACATTTGATCGCCATTTCCCGAGTAATGTAGATTACCTATCCTAGTAATCTTTCTTAAATTAGGTAAATATCCCATCATAGAAACTATATCGTGCGCATTAGTAGACGTTGTAAATTCGATACTTTTTATCGCTGATGGATTAATACCATCATTATTTAATACTTCGTTTAATGGTGGAGCTTGTCCAATATCGCCGTCAGCCAGATTAAATTCCCCATCATCTCCTATAGTCCAATGAGAATTTCCCCATGTAACACTTTCCGCTCGGACATTATTATCATTCTTCTGCGCCGCCATCGCTAGTTGGGTAGTGATCAGCAACGTGGCAATAATTGCCCCCGCGATCACCAAACATTTCCTAATTATGTAACGTAGATTATTAGTCATTACAAACCTCCTTTAACCAAACCAATTGTTCAACATTTTACAATCTAATTGTATAATCAACGTTATGAAATAAGCAAGTGAAACCCATTACAAAATTATTCAATTGCAAATTATCCGCAGATTACCTGCTTCCTGGCACAACGTTCATAGTGCTTTTTCCCACAAAAAAATCTGCTGTTAATAACCGATCTCTTAGTTATCAACAACAGATGTTAATTTTCATATGGGTTTTTCCCCAATTACTTTAATAATTCTTTTAATTCCTTAACCTTGTCCCCAAAATCCACAAACGCTTGGTCAAGATAGTCACGTTTCGTAACGTCAATTCCTGCTCGTTTAACAATTTCCACTGGATAATCACTTGCACCTGCTGACAAGAATTCCTTATAACGTTCGACCGCACCCGGCTTTTGGTTGATGATATCGTCTGCCAACGCCGTCGCAATCGCCTTGGAAGTCGCGTATTGGTATACGTAATAGTCATAATAGAAGTGCGGAATTTGTGCCCAAGTATCGTCCTTCCACGGTAAGTCACTGACCGCTGCCCCATTATAAGTTTTGAAGAGCCCGTTAAATTTCTGAGCCATCAAATCGGGGGTGAGGGTCGTTCCTTTAGCATCTTCGGTGTAAATAAAGTGTTCAAACTCTGCAAAGAGGGTTTGCCGGTAAACTGTTCCAATAAAGTTATCCACATCCTGAGTTAAAATAAAGGCTTTGATTTGGGGATCATCGGCATGCTTTTCCAGCATGTAATGGTTGAGTAAGCTTTCATTTAACGTAGAGGCAATTTCTGCAATAAAAATTGGGTATTGTGAATACCAGAAAGGTTGCGCTTGATCGGTGTAAACACTTTGTAAAGCATGACCTGATTCGTGAGCTAAAGTGGAAGTACTATCGTAAATATCGTTCCAGTTTAGCAAAATATACGGATGAACTCCGTAAACATCGTCTTCATAGCCGCCGCTTCGTTTCCCCTTATTTTCGGCAACGTCAATCCAACGCTGGTCAAATTCAGTTTGTAAATGTGCTTGATAATCCTTGCCTAACGGTGCCAACGCGGCCATCGTTGCTTTTTTGCCTTCTTCAAACGACAAACTCAACTTGGCATCCGCAACTAACGGAACGTGCCGATCAAATTGATACATATCTTTCAAGCCTAAGAATGACTTCCGGAAAGCATAGTAATCGTGCATCAAATCTAAGTGTTCATGCGTAGTTTCAATTAACGTATCATAAACCGTTTCGGGAATTTTTTGATCACTTAAGTTCATTTCACGCGCACTCTTAAAGTGGCGAATTTCAGCCATAATGTTCTGCGCGTGCACGTGACTGCGAAGCGTAGCCGCGAAGGTATTCCGCATGGACCGGTACGCCTTGGCAACTTGGCGGCTAGCTTTCATCCGCATTTCTTGACTTGATGAAAGTGCAAATTCACTTGCAGTGGCGTTGGTCAATTGAACCTCTTCCCCATTTTCATCTTTGATCATCCCGAAATCTAAGTCGGCATCGTCCAACTTAGCAGAAATTTCGGCCGCATCGTCGATAGCTGGTTGTAATTGGGCCAATAACTTTTCTTCGCTTGGCGTTAATGTGTGTGCCACTTGGGCTTGCACGCGTCGGAGATTAAATTCGTATTGTTTTAAGGCTGGTTCAGTTTCTAGGAACTGGTCGAGTTGTTCAGCAGAAAGGTTTGTAATTGCCGGATCGTAGAATGCAACGGCAGCCTCCCATTTATTTAAGACCAACAGTGCTTGGTTTAAAAGATCGTTGCCATGCGGGTCTGCCGTATCGCCGTCATTGACGCGCGCAGCGTAGCCATAAATTTTTAGGACTGCTTCTTCACTCTCGTAGAGTAATTTAGTAGCCGCAAGTAAATCATGGGCATTTTGTATTCCTTTTTGAGCAAGTTTTTGAATGTCTTCAATTTGAGACTTAACGGCGGTAATTGCGTCGTGAAAGTCTGTCTCCGTAGCAAAAATGTCCGCAACGTTCCAAGTTAGGTCAACGGGAACTTCTGCACGGGTAGGTTGTTTTTTAGCCATGGCGTCCTCCTATATTAATGTAGATTGGGGTTGATGAGGATTATTATACTACATAGAAAGCGGAAGCCCCTGGGCAGCTTCTGAGGACTAACAGAATTCAAGGTTTAATCGCGGGCTCGACGATTGAAGCTTGAATTGGGTTAGCCGCAGGAAGCTTGGGGCTGGAGCTTATTTCGACTATCTTGCATAAGAGCGTCGGAATTTAGTTAACCGGAAAGATTTGGGTTCTATAGCGCGTTTCGGCTACGTAGCAAAGCACCCGAGAATTCAAGGTTTAATCGCGGGCTCGGCAATTGAAGCTTGAATTGGGTTAGCCGCAGGAAGCTTGGGGCTGGAGCTTATTTCGACTATCTTGCATAAGAGCGTCGGAATTTGGTTAACCGGAGAAAACTAGGTTTCAGAGCGCGTTTCGACTCCGCAGCAAAGCACCGTCCGTCTAAACCCTGTGAACCCCCACATAAAAAGGATCGGGAAGTTTCCCAATCCTAATTTTGCTTGTTTCACTTAAGCCCTACTACGTTCTAGGCGTACACCAGGAATCCCGGGAATGCCTTGACTGTTTAGATAACTGTTAATTTTTGCTACGTCAAAGCCATCTATGGTGGCTAACTCTTCAGTATCAGGTTTGCTAGCCAGATAAATTCCTAAGTTAGTATCAATCGGATGAGTCTGGTAGGGATCTATTTCATCAGACGTTACCAGCGTAGAATCTGCTTTATAATCAGCCGCGTCCGGGTAATACGACATCACCGTTTCTAGACACGCCTCTAACATCGGCTTATCACCCTGTTGAATTTCCCATTTATCAGCGACTTCCCTTGCCAACTTAGGAACCACCTTATCCATATGCATGGACGGGTAAAACCAAAAGTGCAACGCGCGGGTTCTTAGATACTCGTCGATTTCTTCTGGGTTAACATTTTCTGGAATAAACGTGTCATCGATTCCCCGGGCGATGATTTGCGCTAATCGTAGCTCCACATTTGGAACCGCATCCATTTCAATTAAAGTGAGCGCCACCTGTTTTAAATCTGCGTAACGGCTAAATTTATTTAACATGAATACTCCTCCAATCTTTTACAGTTCTATTGTATATCTTTTGGCCTTAAAAAGATATTCAGTGGCATAATTCACCCCCTGTTCTACCGTCCTCACTCATATTTAAAAAAGGGGGTGTCCAATTCACTTTAAAATTTCGGTGCATTAAATTGAAATAAGGTCCTTAACGCTAAAGTTAATCGCTACGCTAAATTTTACAGCGTCAGGATTGACAAACCGAATCGTCGTCTGTTTAGTTTCCCCATTGTAGTACCAACCCTCCGCAGCGGTTACAAACCGTGCGGCGTTGAGGTATCTTGACACTTCGTTTCCCGCTATCATCACCGCCACTGGTGCCACCGTAGGGCATCCGACTACCAATTCTAGCTCCTTAACCTTGGTCGCGTAGCTGCCTTCCCGCTGAAAGTCTAAGGTAACTCCCTGGCTACCCGGCGTCACCTGAATGTGGGTTCTTAGCAAGTCCCCCGTCCGGTAATCATTAGAAATCCCGTCGTCTTCGTATAAAGTAAATTTTCCAGCTTCACTAGGTTCTACCAAAATCCGCAACTTTTCAACCGGTTCGTTATGGATGTTATTGAGCCCCGGACTGGTGGGTAAAATACCTCCGCTTCGTAAAAACATCGGAATGCTGTTTAAGTCAACCGGAACCGTGATGGTTTGCCCGCCGTCATAATATTGGTAGGTGTGTAAATCAAACCACCGCGCGCCCTTTGGTAAATAGATTGCCTTGGTTGTTTGTTGCGGTTCCACCACGTTAGCCACTAGGAGCGCTGGTCCCAACATAAACTCAAAGCTTTCTTCAGCTACTTGCGGATCTTCCTGAAATTCATAAACGAGGGGCCGCATGATTGGGGAACCCACCGTAGCCGCTTCGTCGAGTAACGAATAGAAGTACGGGATCAAGGAGTACCGCAATTTAATGGCGTCGCGTACGTAATGGGTATACGCTGGATACGTCCAAGGCTCCGTAACGGTGTTATCCGTATTACAAGAATGAATCGAAAACCGGGGTTGAAAAATTCCGTTTTGGACCCACCGTACGAAAAGCTCGGGTTCCGGAAGCGGGCCGTCAAAGCCACCGATATCACATCCCTGATTAGCTACTCCGGATAATCCCATTCCCAAAATCGTCGGAATATTATATTTCAAATTCGTCCAACTTGTATAGTTATCGCCAGCCCAAGTTTGCGCGTAACGCTGAATTCCCGCAAAACCGGCCCGGTTAATCAAGTACGGCCGTTGGTCAGGAGCCGCTTCGTTAATCGCTTCTTGTGCTGCCTTAGCCATCATAGTTGACATAATCGGTTTAACTTCGCCAATCGTCCGGTGCAGGCCTTCCGCATCAACCTGCGCTTGGTTATCATTGATTTCATATTCGTTATTATCATTCCAAATTGACGTAATTCCTAAGGAGATTAGTGCTTTTTTCATCTCGGTTTTCCAAGCTGCTCGCCCGTCAGCACTCGTAAAGTCCACAAAATAGGCTGGCCCGCCCCAGAATTGGTCGGTTTGGCTTGCTTGACCATCCGCCGTTTTCACGTAGGCCGCTTTCTGTTGAAAACTCTTTGCTAGCGGGTGGGTGGTCAACATCCCCGGTTTGATATTAGGTGCTAGTAAAACACCACGGGCCTTCAATTCGGCAACGAACTTTTGTGGATCAGGGAATCGTTTTTTATTCCAATTGAAGACGTAACGCTTCCCGTCCTTTCCGGAGGTGTAACCCGAAGACAGGAAGAAACCGTCGCACGGAATGTCATTTTGTTTACAAGTTTCCACAAAGTCAATAATCGCGTCATCCGCGTGCTCGGCTAGTTCCGTATAAAACATGGTCGAACCCATATAACCAAAAGAAGCCATCGGCACCATTGCCGATTTCCCGGTCAAATCCGTATAGTGTTCCACCACCTTTTTAATCGTTGGCCCACCAATAAAGAAGACGTCTAAATCACCTCCATCACACTGAAAATAGCTATACCGCAACCAATAATTGCTGTGTTCACAATCCATATCAAAAACCGAATCCCGCGCAGTGTTGTAAAACAAGCCGCTCGCGACCTGATTAGCAGGATCAAAATCAATGTAGAACGGAATCATTTTATAAAGCGGGTCTGATTTTTGCGCGTTCCACCCCAGTGAATCGGTATTGTGCATCCGCATCCGTCGTTTAAATTTATTTAATTTACCGGATTTTTCCCCAAACCCATAAAATTTGTTCGTATCACCCATCCGACTATAGTGGTATTCACGACCAAAGTCGTCTTCCACAAACGCCCGATTAGGCAAATCTTGGTGAACTACCCGGCCGTTTTCGTCCACAATTTCAAAATAAAATGGCTCTTTGAAAATATTTAAAACATACTTTCCGTTAGTTACGCAATAATGATCCGCTAGCTCCGTTACGGTAATGGAAATTGGGGACACCCGCTGCCGCTCATCCCCCAGCAGTTCGTCGGTCGCATCCGCCCACGCCGTTTTTACCAGCGCGTAAGATTGTTCAGGCGCAAAATCATCCGCAAAAGTCCCCCTAATGCGAATAATATTTTCATCCAATAAATAAATTCGAAAACGTGCTCCATTCGTAATTACATCCAAAAAATCATTTTGATTATTTATTTCCAATACTTTAGTGCTAGTTTTCATTGCGTGCCACCCCGTCTTCGGAATATTCATCCGTTATGTAATGTCTCAGTTATGCACTTACTTTATAACCCGATGAAAGCGCTGTCAATATCAAATGTTTTAAGTGAACAAATTTTTACTTTCTCCTTGTTTTGCCCATAAAATCAATCCTTATCCAAGGCAATTGCATTTTTTTGCCAAGTTACATCGTTTTATTGAAAACGCTTTCTTCAGGTGCTATTCTTACAGTGTACTTGTGAAGTAGTTTAGCAATTATTCCAACTTAATTTTAAGGATGTGAAGTACATTGGACAAAACCCAAAAAACGGTCACCATCGACGCAGCCCCTTTTAACATTAAGGATAAAGTCGGCTACATGTTTGGTGACATTGGTAATAACTTCTCGTTTAACGTTGTCAATTCCTTCTTAATGATTTTCTACACCAACGTGCTTGGTTTAACTGGTGCCCAAGTGGGAATTCTTTTCTTAATCGCGCGGTTCGTGGACGCGTTCGCCGACATTACCGTGGGCCGGTTGGTCGATAACAGTAAATTACATAAAAGCGGCCGTTTCAAACCTTGGATGTCTCGGATGCAGTATCCGCTCCTCATCTTTTTGGTTCTTCTATTTGTGCCGGTAGTTAAGGACTGGGCGTTACCGATTCGGCTCGTTTTTGTGTTCATTACGTACCTTGGCTGGGGAATCTTTTACTCCTGCGTGAACATCCCCTACGGTTCAATGGCGGCCGCAATTAGTAGCGACCCTAACGACAAGACCTCCCTTTCAACCTTCCGGGCACTGGGATCTGCGTTAGGAAGTGCGATTACCAGTTACATTATCCCGCTATTTATCTACATTGGCGCTACCCAAAAGATTTCGGGGACCCGGTTCTTCTGGGTGGTCGTGGTATGTGCTTTTCTAGGCTGGGGCTGTTATGAATTGACCATTCACCTCACTACCGAACGGATTCGGACCGAAAAAAGTGCAAAAGTCCCACTTTCTCGGCTAGTTCAGGGAATGTTCGAAAATAAAGCCTTAATTGTTTTAGTTCTAATTGATATCATGATCGTAATTAACCAAAACCTATCTGGAACCATGATTTCCTACCTCTTTAACGACTACTTTAAGGATAAGGCTGCAATGTCGATTGCGTTGATTTTCAACTTTGCGACCGTAATTTTGTTGGCGCCGTTTAGCAATTTCCTTACCAAACGGTTTGGGCGAAAAGAAACTTCCATCGTAGCGCTACTCTTTGGAGCCCTAATGTACGGCATCCTACTAGTTGTCCACACCCAGAGCACTAGCTTCTACCTAGTTATGCTGTTCTTTGGCTCGTTAGGTGCGGGAATGTTTAACCTAATGGTTTGGGCGTTCATTACCGACGTAATTGATAATCATGAAGTACTAACTGGCGTCCGGGAAGATGGGATCGTGTACGGAGTCAACTCCTTTGCCCGGAAAGTTGCCCAAGCAATCGCGGGTGGTTTTGGAGGATTTATGTTGACCTTCATCGGCTATCAGTCGTCAACCGGTGGTGGTGCGGAACAAAGTGCCACGGTAATTCACCGGATCTACAACTTGGCGACGGGAATTCCAACGGTGTGTTTGTCAGTAGCGGCATTATTGCTACTATTCTTCTACCCGCTAAATAAGAAGCGGGTCACGGAAAATGCAAGGAAGCTGGAAGAATTGCATGAAGAAAACAGAGTGCGGAGCACCTCGGATAACTCCTGAGGACTAACTTAAATAAGGCACCAAACGCATAAAATGCGATTAGTGCCTTATTTTGGTTAACCGGAAGGGGCTGGGGTGTGGAGCACATTTTCAATAGAGTGCGGGAGCCTTCGGGTAAGGCTTGAGGATCAACTGGATTAGCCGGCTAATCGCTGGGCTGGTGATTGGACGGCTAATTTGGTTGACCGTAGAGCCTTGAAGGCTGGAGCACATTTTGGCTACATAGCATAGTAATAAAACCATTAAAAGCTAAGGCACCAAACGCATAAAATGCGATTGGTGCCTTATTTTGGTTAGCCGGAAGGGGTTAGGGTGTGGAGTATGTATCACAATCTCGCATCCCCTCCAAAAAATCTCCAAACAAAAAAGCGTGGGGAAAACTAAAGTAATGTTTTTCAAGGATGAAAAGATTCTTAAAAATAGTTTTGGTGTTTCGGCTTTCATAGAGCCAAAAGCCAATTTGTTCCGCTTAACCAAAAATTGACCACTATGCCAAATTTAGGCATAATAGTCAATTTTCAGTTGATGCTTGTAAACTACCAGATCTTTGTCCCACGTTTTTTTATTTTAATATTGTGCTTCGTGTTTCATCACGCGTTTAACCGCGAAGGTGATCCCGTAAGAGATGAATAGAATCAACGCTACCAATAGGTATGGAATGTGGGTATTGTAATCCATCAACATTCCGGCTAAAATCGGGCCGATTACGTTTCCAACGCTAGTTAACGACATGTTCAATCCGTTAATTAAGCCCTGGTTATTTTTGCCTTCCTTAGTTAACAAGGTGGTGATTGCTGGCCGCAAAATGTCAAAGGCCGAGAAGACTACCAACGTAGCAATAATTACTTCAATTTGAGTGTGCGCTTGGGTAATCCAAAAGACGAAAATCGCTCCAATGAGGAAGCACGCTCCGATTAAGTTAACTTCGCCCATTTTCCGAACCAGCCAATCGAAAATAAACACCTGTAAAATCAAAGAAAAAATTCCATTAAAGGTTAACACCAACGCAATGGTTCCTAACCCAAAGTTAAATACCTGATTTACGTAAATACTATAGATACTTTCAAAGCCCTGGAGGCCAAACGCCGCCACGAAAATCATCGTAAACAAGATGATTAGCGGTGCGGTTAAGACGTCGCGGAGCGCGCCCGTCTTTTTAACCGCTTGGGGCTCATCGTCATGTTCTTCATGGGCAATTTCACGAATAACTTCCATTTTCGGCATTACCACGTAAGTGAAAATTGTCGAAATTAGTCCTAGCGCTGCAGCGGCCCAGAAAGGCGTTTTATAGCTAATGTTTGCCAAAACACCGCCAATTCCGGGTCCAAGGATTAGCCCGCCGCTAAAGGCCGCCGAGATCCAGCCAATCACTCGGGCACGTTGTGCGGGCGTGGTTACGTCAGCAGCCAACGCCATGGAAGTTGGCACGAATAACGCCGCTGACAATCCCCCAATTACCCGGGATACGTTAAACCAGATCAGCGAATTAGATAACGCAAAAATCACTTCGGACACGGCGTACAAAAATAATCCCGCTACAATCAACGGCTTCCGTCCGATCCGGTCCGAAAGCCGGCCAACTAAAGGAGACGCAATGAATTGCGAAAAGGCAAATAACGACGTCATAATCCCCATTTGAGTTGTGGAATAGTGGTAATAGTTTTTGATAAAGGGAGTTACCGGAATTACCAGCCCGATTCCCAAACAGATCAATAGGTTTCCAGCGATCAGAATCCATAAAGTCTTTTTGTTTTTAGCATCCATTGGCGCTCATCTCCTTTGCGTGTTTTCATATTCTTACATACTACCACGAAATAATTTTCCTGTCTTATCATGCAGAATGGTAATTTTGGGGAAAACCGGCTTTCCCGTTCAAAAAGAGCCGTGACTAAAGTTGGTCACCGCTCTTTCTTTAAATTGCTATTTAATTAATGATTAAATCACGTTTCGTTCAAACGGTTGGTCACTAATGCCGTCCGCAAGAATCTTCTTAGCCCATTCCTTTGCGGAGAACAACGAGTGGTCCCGGTAATTTCCGCAACTGTAAATGTCAGTTCCCGGAACGTCTTCCCACTTAATATCATTTGCGATTGCTTCTAAAGAACCCTTCAACGCTTTGGCCACTTCCGTAGTCGTTGGCGTACCCCAAACGATTAAATGGAAACCTGTCCGGCAACCAAACGGTGAACAATCAATAATTCCGTCCATGCGATCCCGCATTAATCCAGCTAGCAGATGTTCAATAGTGTGCAAGCCTGCCGTTGGAATTGCGTTTTCGTTTGGTTGAACAAGTCGTAAGTCAAAATTGGAAATTTGGTCACCCTTGCTGCCTTCTTCAACAGCAATCAACCGTACGTAAGGTGCTTTAACCTTGGTATGGTCTAATTCAAAGCTTTCTACTTTTGCCATAGAAACTCATCCCTTCATCAAATATTGGTTACATACCTATTGTAAGCCGAATTTTCCTAAAAGTCTTCCTTTTAGAAATCATCTTGGCCAAGGTTGTGCAATAAGTGGTGATTGAAGACTAAGCGTTGCATCGGCCGTAAGTGAACGACTGGCAAGTAGCTGGTGGGAACCTTCGCTTGCATTGGCGCGTAGCTGGTAACGTCCTTGTAGATGGAATACAGCAGCAACGCACACACGAAAATCAATGGGAAGCCGGCCACCGTACAAATTGCTTGAACGACTTCGAACCCGCCGACGATCACGATTCCCAGTGAGAAGAAGATAAATACAACGACCCAAGTCATCCGGTTCCAACGACTAGGCTGCCGTCCGTTAGATAAGTCCAGACTAGTAAAGGACGACACGATAAATGCGGAAGACGAAATCGTGGTTGCCAAAAAGATAAAGCACGAGACGCAGAACAAAATCAGCATCAATTTATTCATTGGCAAGGTGGTAATCAAGGCCGCTTGCACCGCTGCTTGCCCCTGCGTATTTAAAATGTGCACGATGTTCAACGTACCGGATTGTTGTAACCACAATGCGTAGCCCCCGAGGACTGCGTAAAAGGAAAGACACCCGCCAACTCCGTAAGTCATCATTCCAATGATGATTTGCCGAATCGTTTTTCCGTGCGAAATCCGGGCAATGAACAAGCCCATTACCGGCATATAAGCTAACCACCAGCCCCAGTAAAAGAGGGTTTGATGTTGGGCAAATCCGTTCGTACCAGCATTAGCCTTGTTAAAGGATAGCGCCGTGAAGTGTTGCCCCATTAACTTTAGCGTCTGTCCTTCTGAACCTACCAAGAATTTAGTAGGACCAACCAAAAGGACAATCGCTAAGAAAATGATTGCCAGGTAAATGTGCCAAGCGGATAACTTTTTAATCCCCTTGTTTAACCCAGCGTAAACCGTTAGTGAGAATAAAATCAATAGAATAAAGAATAAAAACAACTTCAGATACAAAGTATCCTTGATGCCCACGATAATACTCAAAACGCGGGCAATGACCGGGATTTCCATCCCAATCGACGAACCAATGCCACCCATGATGCCAAACACCACGAGAAAGTCGATTAATTGTCGCAACACCTTTTTGTACAGCTGGTCACCGCGCAAAACGGGAATTACGGTACTCAACCGCCGCACCGGAATTTTTTTCACGTACATCGTATAGCCAATCGCGATTGTCGCGGTCCCAAACATCATCCAGGCCATCGGACCCCAATTAAATTCCCCAACTACGTTCGCGTAAGCAAACGCCGCTTTGGACAGGGGCTTGGCACCAAACGCGGGGTGTTGCAGGTATTGCAACGGATCCGAGGCACTCAGCATCAAAATGCTGGCATCAATTGCCGTCGCAAACACCATGCTTCCCCATTGAAAACCGCTAAAATCGTGATCAGGATCAGCTTTGCCAAATCGAATCTTGCCGTATTTACTAAAAATCAAGAACAAGAAGAAAACAAAGTTGATCACATAAATGGAAATATACATCCATTCATATTTGCTGGTAACGAATGACAACAACGCGTTCATTAATTGCTGAACGGCTGGGCCGCCTACGATCAGGATTATGGAAACAATCCCGAATAATACCATCGTTGGTAAAAAGACAGCTCGATCGACATTCTTACTGTGTAAGATAAAAAATTCCTCCCAATAGTTCTAAGACTGCGGTATTAAAAAAGCAACGCGGCTGGCGTATTTAATTTACACCTGCATAGCGTTGCTCGATCGGTTTTACCCGAAGTTCGTCATACCTGTCGTTTATTATGTTACTACTAAATTACAAAAAGTCCAAATTTAGTCGATAGTCTTGATGATCCGGGCCGGATTTCCCGCAATTACCACGTTATCACCAAAGCTTTTGGTGACCACTGAACCAGCACCGACCACGACGTTGTTGCCCAACGTTACCCCGGGCAAGACGGTCACCCGGCCACCAAACCAGCAGCTATCCCCAATCGTAATGGGCGCGCCCATTTCAACGTCGGCGTTCCGTTGGATGGGATCCAAGGGATGGATCGGCGTGTAAAGCCCGACATTGGGACCAAAGTAACAGTGCTCGCCAATTGTGATGGGGCACGTGTCTAAGAAGGTCATGTCGTAGTTGCCGTAAAAGTGGTTACCGATGTGAATATTCCATCCGTAATCAAATTTAAAGTCACTTTCGACAAAAAAATCATCGCCCACGTCACCGAGCAGTTTTTTAAATCCTTGATTACGCCGCTCATTATCAACCTCTTGATTTAGTTGCTGAATTTGTTGACGTATGAATTTCCGTCGTTCAATTAATTCCGGATCAAACTGCTGATAGGGTTCTCCCGCCGTCATTTTTGCTCGTTCAGTTTTACTCATCTAACATTCCGCTTCCTCACTCAATTTGTTTAAAGCAGTCCAATTTTACGTAACCCAGCTTGGGCAGCCAAGTTAATAAAGTTAAACGGCCGGTCGTAATACGGCTGGAATAGCATATCCACAAATGCCAAGTCCTTAAGCGTATTCTGGTTTTGAATTGCTAAAGAAATTAGGTTGGCCGACTGTGAAACATCGTGTTTGCTATAGAATTGGGCCCCTAAAATTCGCAAACTCTTTTTTTCGTAAACCATTATACTCGTTATTTTAGTGGTCGACGGCATAAATTCTGGACGATAGTTATCTTCAAATAAGACATAATCTGCATCGATGCCCGCATTTAACGCCCGTTGATAGGTTAAACCAGTCATCGCTAAGGTGTGTCCAAAGAGGGCAATTGCCGAGGTCCCCTGAGCGCCCATTTCCGGCCACTGGTTGCCAAAGATGTTGATTCCAGCTAAAGTACCCTGGCGGACGGCGTTCGTGGCTAAGGGGATGTATTCGGGAGCGTTGGTAGGGTTGTAATGAATAGTCCGTAAGTCCCCCGCCACGTAAATGTCAGGATCCGAGCTTTGACCATATTCATTAGTGATGATTGCCCCGCGCCGGTCCATTTTCACTTCCCCACGCAATAAGTCGGTAACCGGAACAAACCCGGTCGACACCACCGCCACGTCGGTAGCAAACTCGCGGCCATCCGCGGTCGTAACCAATAACTCGCTGACTTTATCGGTAAATGAAACCACCTTGCTGTTGGTTTCCACCTTCACGTGGTGATCATTTAATAGTTTAATAACTTTAGCACTCAACGGGGTGTCCACGTAATTATTTAAAATATCTTCGTGGCTTTGAAAAAGGGTGACTTCGTGATTAGTATCCACCAAACTTTCAGCCAATTCGACGTTAACGTAACCGCCACCTACTAAGGCGACTCGCCGTGCATCCTTCACTTTTTCGTGCAAAAGCTGCGCTTGTTCATAGTTTTTACATAACATTACCCGCGCATGGTTAACTCCCTTAATGGGCGGTAAGGACACCATTGAACCGGTACACATAATAATTTTGTCATACTTTTCCCGCTTAACGGTGAAATCATCCATGTCTTGCACCATTAACTCTTTTTTCTGCCGGTTAATCCGGATCACGTCATGACGCAGATTTACGTGAATGTTTTCGGTACGGATGTCTTCGGCACTATCGTAAAACATATCTTCAAGTTGCTTAACCCGGCCATTTAAATACAAGGCAATCCCACAAGAAAGAAACGAAATGTTATCATTTCTTTCATAAATATTTACCTCGGTAGTGGGATCTTGTCTAATAATCTCACGAACCGCAGCGGTTCCGGCATGGGTACATCCGATAATTGCTACTTTCATTTTTCCTCCTAAATGGTCTATACTATAGACAGTTTTAATATTCCTAAAAATCTATTCCCAAAAGTTATCATTTCATAACAAAACAATTATAATAGTTAATTTACGATACATCAAAAAAGTTGTATAGCGTTAATTTTTTTGCATCACAATTCAAATTCGAGGAGTATTGTCTTTAATGTTTAGATTCTTCATCCAACCACAATTGAATACCGTTGCGCAATCCGTACTAGGTTACGAACTATTAATTAAGCAGTACCGGGACGGCGCTTGGCGAATGCCCAAATCATTTTCCGCGATTCCTGCCAAAACGATGGCCGATACCCTAATTGCCACGGTAAAAGAACTATCGTTAAAGGTCGGCTCAGTCTCCGTCAACGTTGACCGCCATCAAATTCAAGACCAACATCTCATTCATGCACTCATTATGGCCCAGGCCGTTTTACGACCAGTCAAGCTAGTTATTGAGCTAATTGAAGATGCAGTAAATCCCGCGGTAACTAACCAAGAACTGATTCCTACGGTACAAAATTTGAATGATTTGGGAATTCAATTTTGCCTTGACGACGTGGGTAGCGGAATTAACACTTGGCCAGAGATAAAATCACTGTTGCCTTATACTAGTGAACTCAAGTACGCTTTACAAAATTATAAAGAGCACTTGAGTGAAACCAACGCCGAACACCACGTTGCGTTCTGGCAAAAAATCGCCGCTGAGCATAAGATGCGCTTTATTCTTGAAGGCATCGAGGATGACCAAGACGATGCTTGGGCAGACCGAATGAAAATTGACCTACGCCAAGGCTATTATTATGGCAAACCAGCCTTGATGAAAATTTACGATAGCGACCCCGATTAAAAATATTACCAATTTCGCATAGTTTACTATAATTAGCGAGGTTTTTAACCCATTATGCTTATTAACCTGGGACAGATGCCGGGCAACTGGTAAGCATTAACCCAGAAACGACCATTACGCCTAAATTTGGCATAATGGTCGTTTTTGGGATACGCGAAACCAACTGACTTTTTAACTCCCATTTTTGTTTAAAAGAACTGATTAAAAAAGGCGCCCACAGATTTTTATCTATGGACGCCCTTTGCTTTAAACTAGTGCGATTCCCGCACTTCTAGCAAACTAATCACTATTCAATTTCAATTCCTGAACTAGAATCATCATTGGTCTTTGGTAGTGTAATACTCAACACACCGTTATCAACCTTAGCCTTGATATCGCTTGCCTTAACCCCTGGCAAGGAGTAGCTTCTGTGCATGATTCCGTAGTTCCGTTCAGTCATGGTAACGTTGTGTTCCTTATCTTCATGATCTGCGAAACTATCTTTCTTAACTTCAACATTCAAAACACCATCTTGGTAGTTTAGCTTAATGTCCTTCTTGTCAATGCCCGGAACATCAATCTTAACATTGTAATCCTTGTCCGATTCACTAACGTCAGTCTTTAAGCTAGTTGGAGTTGCGTTCCAGCTGTCGTTGAAAAATCCACGTGCTAAACGGTCAAAGAATGGATCCCACATATCATTCCTACGATTCATCATTTCATTAGCCATAAAACAAAACCCCTTTCCAAATAACCAAAATGATCGATGAGGTTTTTGTTTACCTCATCTCTTCACTTTCTTATTGTAGTGCATTGGTCAAAGAAAGTCAAACTTTTTATTTGACTTTCTTTGACCAAATTTATTTTGCAAAAAACGCCTTGATTTTGCAAATAAAAAGCACCTGATGTTAATTTTCTTCCGCTCCACTGCTGTGTAGTCGAAACGTGTTTTGAAATCCAGCTCTCTCCGGCTAACTAAATTAGGGACCAATTGCTTAACCCGCAATTAGTCCCTAATTCTGTTAGTCCTCAAGAGCTACACGGATTTCAAAGCACTCTAATTTCTTTCCGGAAACCAAATCTTAATTTCTTTTTCTGCGCTTTCCTTACTATCCGAGCTGTGGACCACATTCTTAATTGGACCTGGTCCCCATGCCCTTGCAAAGTCGCCCCTAATCGTTCCTGGCATTGCTTCACTTGGATTCGTTGGTCCCGCCATCTTCCGGAAAGTTTCGATAATTTCATCACCCTCCGCAATAATCGCTACCAATGGTCCACTCGTCATAAATTCTTCAATTCCTGGATAATATGGTTTATCCACCAGTTGGGAATAGTGTTGCCGAAGTTGTTCCTTAGTCGCATTAATCATCTTCAACGCCTTAATTTCATAACGCCGATTTTCAATTCGGGAAAGCACGTGGCCTACGTGTCCACATTGCACTCCGTCTGGTTTAACTAAAATCAAAGTTCTCTCTTCACTCATATGCGCATCCCCCTTGGATTTTCATACCCTAATTATATACTAGGGAACGTACTCGTTATAAATTTTTCGCTCACCAAACATAATTTTTATGGGTTTATTAAGAAACACTAATTTTAGCACTTCATGAACTTGGATTGAAGTTGGTTTGAACTTCATTTTAAAGCCGTTTTAACTAAAAAAGCTGGGCAAAAACTAAAAAAACTTTTCGAGTATGAAAAGGTCCTTAAAAAGTTGTTTTAATGTTTTGGCTTCAATAGAGCCAAAACGTGTGCCCAAAGTCAGTTTTTTCCGCTTAACCAAAAATTGGCCATGATGCCAAATTCAGGCATCATGGCCAATCTCCAGTTAATGCTCGCAAACCATCCGACTTTTGTCCCACGCTCTTCTTAATTTACATCATGCTATCTTCAGGGCTCCGACCGGAACTTTTGAATAATCGTAATCGCTACAATCACTAGAATTGAGCCAATTAATTCGGTGATGTTGAACTTCAAGTTTAAGAACAACAAGCTTAGTACAAAGGTCACTACCGGTTGCACAGCGTCCAAAATGCTAACCACTGCCGATGGAGCAAAGTTCAAGCTATGTAACAATGCCCAGAATGGCAAGATGGTTCCGACTAAAATTACGGTAGCCATTGACAATACCAATCGCGTCGTAATTTCAGGGGTGTTAACCCATACCGGTTGGTGAATATTGAACAAAATTCCGCCAATGATTAACGCCCAACCCAAGACGATCATTGGAGAATGGTCTTTGGTGATTGGCTTAGGCAAAACAACGTAAAACGCGGCCGTTACCCCAGAGAGAATCCCCCAGATTAAAGCACTGTTTGAAATTGCTAAACTATGAATATTGCCGTGGGTAATCGCCAAGAATACCCCTAACATGGCAATCACGAACGCGATTAAATCACTACGCATCGGCCGTTCGTGTTTGAAAACCAGACTGCCCAAAACAATGAACAGCGGACTTAAGTATTGTAAAATCGTGGCCGCAGACGCGTTTCCTTCCTGCACACTCATGTAGAAGGTTAATAAATTAGCCATTAAACCAAAAATTGCGTAAGCAAATAACCATAAAACGGTTCGTAATGATTTAAAAACGTCAAAAATGCGCATCCGGTACTTGATAAAGCTGATAATGAGTAAGAGAACTCCTGCTCCACTCGTCCGTGCTGACAAAAACCACGAAGCCGGAATACTTTCTCCCTGAGAGATTACCTGCAATACCGTACCAGAAATTCCCCACATACAGGAAGCAATGAGGGCCCAAAAAATTCCTTTTCCCACCTGCTTGTTTGTCAAATTATTCTCCATCTCAGTAACCTCACCAACATATTAATTTGCATATTACTCAAGATTATATCTAAAAACTATTCTCTTAGTAAAGAATTTCGTCTTGATAAATAAAAAGACAGGACCTCTGCCCTGCTTTTTACGGTAGCTTTTAGTTAATCTTCCATCGTGTCTTTAATAACTTCAACAATCTTATTGATGTGTTCAAGTGTCTTCAAGAAATCGTCCTTACCGTAACGTTTAGCCACGTCGTCTAACATTTCTTTGAAGATCTTATCATTTTTCCAGTATAATTCGCGACCGCGATTAGTTAGCGTTAGATACTTCTTCCGCCGGTCTACCCGATCACTCTTTTGTTCGATTAAACCTAGGTCAAGTAAAGTTCCTACTTTACGTGAGATTGCACTCTTCGTTACTTCTTGTGTCTCCGCAATTTCACTCAAAGTAATTGGTTCACTACCAGATTGTTCGATTATATGCATGATCATAAACATATCAAAAGATACTTGTGGATCAGAGATTTTACTTTCTAGCAACGTTCCAATCAACTTGATACTCTTATTGTATGCTTGTGCAATAAATGAAATATCTGCCTGTTCCATTGTTTCTCCTCTTTTCTTCCTAACTCGCTAAAACCTTAAACACTATTAAATTTTAACACACTAATAATTATAGTCAAGGCAACGCTTAAAATGTTAACACATAAACCCTATACTTTACAATATATTACGGTGAAAAAGTTGTGCCCTCGAACTTAATCTGCACGGTATAATTGTTCAACTTGTTGTTGAACGACCTCGTGCTGTAAAAATTCGTCGTAGGTGGTATCTGCCCGTTCTACCACTCCGCGATCCGACACTTCAATAATGTGATCAGCAGTCGTTTGAATAAATTCATGATCGTGAGAAGTCATAATGATGGAACTCTTAAATTCGGTTAACCCTTCGTTTAGCGCGGTAATTGATTCCAAGTCAAGGTGATTAGTTGGGTCATCTAAAAGCAAAACGTTGGCCTTGCTTAACATCATTTTTGAAATCATGCAGCGAACCTTTTCGCCCCCGGAAAGTTTCGTTACGTTTTTCAACACGTCTTCCCCAGAAAAGAGCATCTTACCTAAGAAACCGCGTAAGAAGGTGTTGTCACTTTCTTCTTTGTCAGCGTATTGCCGCAGCCACTCAAGAATGTCCAAGTTTTCGTCAGTAAAGTACGGATTAATATCGCGAGGAATGTAACTACGTTCAGTAGTTTGTCCCCAAGTAACCGAACCTTGGTCTGGTTCTAGTTCACCCGCCAGGATCTGCATCATCACCGTGGTTGCTAAGTCATTGCGACTTAAGATTGCGGCCTTTTCTCCGGGACGAATTGTAAAGGTAATGTTATCCAAAATCTTTACACCATCAATTGATTTGCTAACCTTATCAACCCGAACCAAGTCATTACCTAGCTCACGAGCTGGGTTAAACCGGATGAACGGATATTTACGCGAAGATGGTTTAATGTCGTCCAGCGTAATTTTTTCCAACTGCTTCTTCCGGGCGGTCGCCTGTTTTGATTTCGAGGCATTCGCGCTGAACCGTGCCACAAATTCTTGTAATTGCTTGATCTGTTCTTTTTTTTTAGCGTTGGCGTTTTCTGCTAACCGCTTAGCAAGCGCACTAGATTCCATCCAGAAATCATAGTTTCCCACAAACAATTCAATTTTGCCGTAATCAACGTCGCACATCATCGTGCAGACCGAGTTTAAGAAATGGCGGTCATGGGAAACCACGATCACGATGTTCGGAAAATCTGCCAAAAAGTTTTCTAACCAACTGATTGATTGCGGATCCAACCCGTTTGTCGGCTCATCTAGGATCAAAATATCCGGCTTGCCAAATAACGCCTGGCCGAGTAACACCTTGATGCGTTGGCCTTCAGTCAGCTCACTCATCTTGCTGTAATGTAATTCTTCGCCGATTCCGAGCTGTTGCAATAATTGGGAAGCTTCTGCTTCGGCATTCCAGCCGTCCATTTCCGCAAATTCTGCTTCCAATTCCGCAGCCTTCATCCCGTCTTCGTCCGAGAAATCAGGCTTAGCATAGAGCGCGTCCTTTTCTTGCATCACTTGGTACAACTTTTGGTGACCTTGAATAACGGTATCCATTACCGTAAACTCTTCGAACGCGTAGTGGTCCTGGTTCAAACTCGACATCCGTTCGTTAGGCGAAATGCTAACGTTTCCCGACGTCGGTTGTAATTTTCCTTCTAAAATTTTCAAAAAGGTTGACTTACCGGCCCCGTTTGCGCCGATAATCCCGTAGCAATTGCCCGGGGTAAATTTTAAATTAACGTCGCTGTACAATTTTCGGTCTGAAAATTGCATGCTCATATCCGTTACAGTTATCATTGATTTCCTCCATATACTAACAAAAGGCAAAAATAAAAGAGAGTGGGACAAAAGTCGGTATTTACGAGCATTAACTGAATCCCCCATTAATCGCAATCTAGGCGGTTGATGGGGGATTTGGTTAAGCAGAACAAACTGACTTTTGGCACACGTTCTGGCACTGCTAAATTCAACAGTCCAAAATGGTTTCCCAGCCTCAATATCCTTCAATCCTTTTAATCTAACATACCTACCATATCCGAGCAACTTTCTTTTACTGAAGCTGTCGCATCGGCTTGGTTAAGCAGGTTTACTTATTTTTTCCGGTGGACATCACCAAATTCAAAATGATTGCCACCATGGCCGCAACCGCAATTGGCGAGCCTAGTAAATATTGTACCATCTGAGGGGCTTCCTTCACCACCGTTGTAGGAATTAATACTAGCGCGAAGGTCAAAACAATCGGAATCCCAATTACGTATATGTCGCCATCTTTTTCTTGGAGGTTACGGATAACTCGCAAGCCGTTTAGCATAATGGTTACGCAGATAATCGCAAACACGCCGCCAATCACTGGGGCTGGAATGGCGGACAGAAACGCCGAAATCTTAGTAAAGAAGCCGAGCACGATGAACCAGATTCCAGCTGAAATGAACACCCGTTTACTGGCCACACCGGTAATTGAAATAATTCCGGCATTTGTGGAATAACCCGTTACGGGCGTAGATCCTAATAGAGCAGCAATTAGACAACTAATTCCTTCCCCAACCAAGCCGCGGTTCCACTGTTTGTTGGTAATTTGATGGTTAGTGACCGCCCCCATCGCAAACCAAGTTCCCGTTGTTTCGGTCGTTAGAATCGCGTAAATAATGATAAAAGTTAAAATTGCGGTTGGTGAAAAGGTGACTCCGTAATGCAAGACGGTGCCTTGCGGTAAGCTAAACCACGCCGCTTGTTTAACGGTACTCCAGTCGAAGCGTCCCATCATGGTTGCCGCAACCGTACCGGCTAATAACGCAATGATGATTGCTCCAGTTCTAAAAATCCTTTGTAAACTAGGAAAATGAATGCTAATTGAAATCGAAATCAAGAGCGTGACTGCCGTAATTCCAGCCAAAATTATGTTTTGGTTGATGTTGCCGCTAGCTTGAAAAATATTACTGTTTAACGCAGTGGGGATCAGCGACAGTCCCACGCAAGTTATGATGGTGCCCCCCACAAGCGCCGGCACCAAAGTTTGAATAATCTTGTAAAAAACACCGGATATTCCCAATAATACAAGCAAAATTGCTCCCACGATGAGCGCTCCCAGCAAGGTAGCCATCCCTTTTTGGAGGCCACCGCTAGCGAGGACAATCCCCGACGCTGCCGTCAGCGGAACAAAAGAAGGCCCCTGGGAAATTGGCATTTTCATGAAAACAGCGGTTTGAATGATGGTCCCAATTCCGGCTGCTAAGAAAGCCACCTGTAAAAGTCCCATTTTTTCGCTAAAGGACATCGACAACATCATTGCTAAAATGACCGGCGGAACGTAGACGTCCATTGCCAAAACGTGCTGTAATCCTAATAAACTTGCCTCACCATTACCAATTTTATCGTCGGGCCCGATAAATAAGTTACTATGTTTTTCTTCCATTATTGAAATACTTCTCCTATGCTTACTTTTGACTAACTAAATTTCCAGCAATCAATACTTTTGAAATATCGTCTGGGTTGGTTTGATACATTAACCTTGAAAAAATATCTGTCGGAGCGGTTGAAGAAATCTCCGCCAAGCCGTCCCTTACAATTTGCAAATCAGCGTAACATCCCCGCTTGATCTGACCAGCCGGGATGTGGAGCGCGCGGGCCCCGTTGACCGTTGCCATATAAAATGCTTGCGCTGCTGAAATCCGCGAATTAGCTACGCCCCGCTGCTCAGCAGCCACCCGATTATCTACCCCATCTTCAAGCATTCTAGCGGAAATAATTGCCTGTTGAATGTTTCGGTAAATGCTAGCAGAAAAACCACCTGAAATGTCCGAACCTAACCCAACCGTTATTTTCTCCAAAATTTTTCTGACCGGGAGTACCGCGTTTCCAAAGTAGGCGTTAGAAATTGGACAATGGGCAATGGCAGCGTGAGTCTGTTGGAAAATTGCCAAATCAGCTTCTCCTAACAACGTCCCGTGCGCCATAATCGAGCGGTCGGTGAGCAGATCCATTTCCTGAAGAACTTTTGCATCTGATTTACCAAACCGTTCCATTACATAGCCGTGTTCCCAATCGCTTTCACTGCAGTGGGATTGAATCAGCAAATTGCGTTCCCGTGCTAACTTGCCTAACTCCAGTAACGTTTCATCCAAACAACTCGGAATAAATCGCGGAGTGACCACTGGAAAAATTGGTGCTTTTGAAAACTTTTCTTGGATTTTTTCAATAAAATTGACCGTACTATTTATTGCTGTTTTGGTAGAAGCATTGCGGTAGTAGGCTGGGGTTTGCTCAGGGTTATCCATTACTACCTGACCAATAAACGCCCGTTGCCCGAGCTGGTTGCATTCCTCCGCTAAAACTAAGTTTGCTGCTTCATGAATTGTGCCGAAATACAGCGCGGTAGTGGTGCCGTTATTAACTAAATTACGCACTAAGTGGTGATAACTTTTTCTAGCAAAATCTGTATCTTGGTACTTGGCTTCCAACGGAAAAGTATATTCGTCTAGCCATTCGTTCAATGGTTTATCTAACGCCATCCCTGCTTGCGGCCATTGGGGAGCATGAATATGTAAATCAATAAAGCCCGGCAAGAGGTATTCATCGTCGGCTAATTCGATTAACTTTTTAGCGGTCTGAGCTTTTACTAAAAGATCGCGATATTTGACCTCTTTGGGTAAGACGATATCATCAATCATTCCCTTTTCGTCAATCACCACTAACGCGTCCTTAACAAAATTAACTTTTTGGGTTGATTCAGCCGAAAAGAAGGAACCCTTAATAATTTTTTTATAGTTAATTATCCCCACTCCCTTTCATTCTTTTTATATTATCACGAAATATATTTAATTAAAAACGGTTTTTATGACCGATTTTAACGAACATTATTTTTAAAAGCGCACAAAAAAGGCCAGGAAACAAATTTCCTAGCCTTAAGTCAGAGCCACTTACTTAGATTTTTAATTTTATTCCGTTGCCAAAGCTTCCACCGGATCCAGTTTAGAAGCCTTACGGGACGGCGTAAAGGCCGCCAAGAGGCTAATTACCACGCTGATAATCACTCCAAAAGTAATGTATCCCGGAGTAATTCCGATGATCGCAAAGTCAATGTGTTTCTGTGACAACTGGTTGGCACCCCATTGAGCTAACAAGGCGAGCACCGAACCAAGCACACTAGAGAACAAACCGAGGAAAAAGGCTTCGGAAACAAACAAGTTACGGATGTCTTTTCGCCGTGCGCCAATTGCCCGAAGGATCCCAATTTCTTTGGTCCGTTCGGCAACGCTAATGTAAAGTACCACGATGATCATGATTGCCGAAACTAGTAGTGAAATTCCCGCAATTCCCGCTAGAACGTAGAAGGCCAGCATAATGTAGGTGTTTAACGAGTCTAGGATTGCTCCTACGCCGGTAATTGCGTAGGTTGCCCGTTGCTTGCCCTTCACCTGATGCTTATAACCCTTAATCTTGTTTTGAACGTCCTTAACGTTCGTAACTTGATCAACGTTAACCGTGAGGAAGTTAGGGCTAAAGGAAAGCTTTTGGTCCGTAAACATTTCCTTTAAAGTGTTGTAGTTAATGGCGCTGGTCCCGGACGTAATTACCCCCGAAACCGTGACTTCTTTTTGCAATTGCACCGGCCGTTTTTGGTCATCAACGGTGGTTACAAAAATGGTCACTTTTTTGCCGACTACGTTTTTGTAATGCTTGTCCAACTTCTTCGCTGACGTCTTATCTAACAAGATTTCATTTGCGTGTGGCAAGTGTCCGTATTTAATGTCGTTGACCCGCTCAGTCTTATTCCAAGTCTGTAAAACTTGTAAGGTCGTTGACTTCTTTTCCTTAACCACCTTAGCCGATTGCAGATAATAACCGCGTTCGACCGACTTAACATGGTCCATCTTTTGGAAGCGGCGGTAATCCGCATCCGCCATCGTGATTCCTTGGCCATCTTGCATTTGTTCGGGAGTGGCGTTTTTGCTAACCTGCACCGCGGTCGGGTTAATTTGCGACGAAATCTGGTCGTTCATGTACCCAGTCACCCCGTTACCTAATCCCAGCATTAAGATCACCGAAAAGATCCCGATCGAAGCGCCGAAAATAATCAACAGGTTGCGTTTTAAATTGTATCCCATGTGCTTGAGCGCCATTTGTAACGCGGCCCCAAAGGTCAAACGCTTGGGCTGGAAGCCTTTTTCTGCCGCAGGAACCGGATAAGGATCCCGCAAGTTAGCTTCACCATGGATCACCCCGTCATCCAAATGAACCACTCGGGTACCAAAATCAGCTACTTCTTGAGAATGGGTAACCGCAATTACTAGTTTGCCATCCTTAGCAATCGATGCCAAAATTTCGAGAACCTCTTGGGTATTTTGACTATCTAACGCACCGGTGGGCTCGTCGGCGATAATCACGTCCGGATCTCCTGCCAAAGCCCGGGCAATGGCGACTCGTTGCTTTTGGCCCCCCGATAATTGGTTAGGATGTTTCCGCATGTGCTCTTTCAACCCCACCCGGGTCAACAGTTCCTTAGCCCGGGCCACTCGTTGAGCATGGGATAAGGAGGTCATTTCCAAGGAAACGAGCACGTTATCTAAAATATTCAGGTGACTAATCAAGTTGAAACTTTGGAAAATAAAGCCGATGTTTTCCCGCCGGTAAGCGTCTAACACCTTGGGCTTTGCGGAATGAAGCGATTGACCGTTGTAGACCACGTCGCCTTCGTACTGGTGGTCCAAGCCCCCGATAATGTTCATCAAGGTCGATTTTCCGCCACCCGATTCACCTAAAATCGAGACAAATTCTCCACGATCGAATTTCAAGTTAATCCCCTTGAGGACCTTGAATTCTTCGTCGCCTAAATAATAAGATTTATGCACGTTTTGGACTTCAAGTAAACTCATATTTTCTCCTCTTACGATCTATATTCTGCAAGTTAGTCTGCATGGACTTGCTTAAAGTGTCCCGGGTGGAAGTACTTATCGACTTCGGTCACCACGAGGACTACAATTCCAGCCACGACCGGAATCAACCATTGCATGCCGCTCATTGCCGCAGTGCTGAAGATTGCCTGCATGAACGGTAAATAAGTTAATCCCAATTGTAACACTAATAGAACCCCGATTATCCAAAAAATATGCCAATTACGGAAAACATCCGTAGAAAGTGCTGGCTTCGGTGTTCGAATATTGAAGAGGTAGAAAATTTTACCAAAGACGATGATGTTTACCGTCACCGTGCTAGCCACTAATTCGCTGATTCCCTGACCACGGAGCCAATCGAAACCGACCATTCCTAGTCCGGCAATTAAAATCGAAACGTAAATAATTTGGATTACGTCCGCCCGGTTTAAGAACGCCCTTCCCGCTGGACGCGGTCGCCGTTGCATAATGCCCTCTTCTGCGGGTTCAAACAAGAAAGCAAATTGAATCGTGATTGCCGACACCATGTTAATCCAGAGTAATTGGGTCGGTACCAACGGCAATTCCTGTTGGCTAATAATCGATAGGAGCACGATTAACCCTTCCGCAAAACTAGTTGGTAACAAGAAGCGGATCGTCTTCTTAATGTTGTCGTAAACCCGGCGACCTTCGCGAATCGCTTTGGAAAGGGTCGCAAAGTTATCGTCGGTGAGAATCATATCGGCCGATTCCTTTGCCACGTCAGTTCCCTTAATCCCCATCGCAATTCCAATGTCGGCGCGTTTCAAGGCGGGCGCATCGTTTACCCCGTCCCCCGTCATAGCGGTGACCAATCCGTTAGCTTGGTAAGCTTCCACAATGCGTAGCTTATTATTCGGCGTGGTTCGCGCAAAAACGTTATAGTTTTGAATAACCTTTTGCAAGGTTTCATCGTCCAAACGGTCAATTTCTGCACCAGTAATTGCCCTAATTTGGTCGTCCAACCCTAATTTTTGCGCAATTGCCGTCGCAGTTTCCGGATGGTCTCCAGTGATCATCTTGACCTTCACTCCGGCATCCCGCATGTCGTGCAACGCCGCAATCGTTTCTTCTCGAGGGGGATCAATTATCCCCGCCACCCCTAAAAATTGCATTCCTGTTTGCAAATCTGCATGGGTTAAGGTGGTTTGCTCTGCCGGAGCTTCCTTATAGGCGACCGCCACCACGCGTTGCCCTTTTTGTGCAATTTGGGAGACCCGGTCGTACCACTCCGTCAAGTTAAAATCGGGATCGTCCTTAACCATTTCAAAAAGTTTGTCAGGAGAACCCTTTACGTAAATCAATTTTTCGCCAGTTGCACTCTGACTCAACTCCGCGATGTAGCGGTAGTCCGAGTCAAACGGAATCATGTCCACTTCGGTCCACTCGGGAACTCGTTGCTGAAAGGCTTTGTTCGCCAAGGTCAAAAAGGCCCCGTCGGTAGGTTCCCCGTTAATTTGCCACTGACCATCAGTTTGCGTTAATTCCGTATCGTTAGCGTAGTAACCAGCCAAGATCAATTTTTGTAAATCCGGGTGTTCGGATAGTTCCACCGGCTGACCATTCAAACACACCGTGCCTTCCGGGTGGTATCCCGTTCCCGTAACTTCAAATTCGTGTTGTTTAGTAACGACGGATTCCACCGTCATTTCGTTTTTAGTTAACGTCCCGGTCTTGTCGGTGGCGATTACGTTTACCGAACCTAGCGTTTCCACGGCTGGCAAGGACTTTACAATTGCGTTTTGCTTGGTCATTTTGTTAATTCCCATAGCTAAAACTACCGAGGTACTTGCGGGCAGTCCTTCTGGTAGGGATCCCACGATCATCGTGATCAACGCAATGACTAAAACAGGTAACGAGTAGATTTTAGTCAGGTAGCCGTAAATCCCCACTAACATGGCTACAATGACGATTCCGTACGAAATGTACTTTCCTAGTCCGTTAATTTCCCGCATTAACGGAGTGGTTTTACTCTTAACGGTCTTGACGCTGGAACTAATTTGACCAATTTCGGTTTGTTCCGCGGTGGCCACCACGATTCCAAGACCGCTCCCGTTAGTAACCGCGGTCGAAGCAAACGCCGAGTTAGTCCGGTCTCCTAAGGGAGTTTCTTCCTTAAGCGCCGTAGGAGTTTTTAAAACAGAATCTGCTTCGCCAGTGAGCGCAGCTTCTTGAATTTTCAAGTTATCCGCGTCCACGATCCGGAGATCTGCCGGCACGTGGTCCCCCGCCTCTAAAAAGACTAGGTCGCCCGCCACTAGGTCTTCAGCGGGAACGTCAAGTCGTTGCCCATCGCGGACCACCGTAGCTTCCACCTGTAGCAGCTGTTTAATTTTGTCCACCGCGCTGGAAGCCTTTACCTCTTGGAAATAACCAATTAGCGCGTTAATAATTACCACCATTCCGATAACGATCGAATCTGAATACTCTCGCAACATAAAGGTGGCAATTGCAGCAACAATCAAAATGTAGATAATGCTGTTGTTGAATTGCTTTAAAAAACGCGTTAAATTGCTGGTCTTCTTTTCGGTCAAAGCGTTGGGCCCGTCCACGGCTAAGCGTCGTTGGGCTTCCGAGGCGGTGAGTCCTGCCTCGGAATCGGTGCGGAGAATTTGAGCGACCTCCGCAGTAGTTAAACGATAAAAATGAGGCGAGGGAGAGTGACCCGCGCCATAGTCATCGGATGTGGATTTAGTGTGCATAAGCGCCTCCTTAGATTTATAGATAGTTTTTGGTAATTAAAGCATAGCAAAGGTGGGTGGGGGAAGGAAAGAAAAAGGCTCAGAGTGCGGAAGCCACCGGGTAGCCTTCGAGGATTAGCTGGATTTTGTAATTAATCGCTGTATTTTAGCGATTGGTTACAAAATTTGGCTAACCGGAAAAGGCTGGAGGCTGGAGCACGTTTCGACTACATTGCAGTAGAGCGAATTCCGTTAATCGCGGGTTTGGCGATTGATGACGAGATTGGGTTAGCCGCAGAGGGCTGGGGCGCAAAACACGTTTCGACTACCTCGCAATAGAACACAAAAAACGAGCCAAGATTTCTCTTAGCTCGTTGGTTAAATTCATGTATATTTTAAAGCGTCCGGCGCCGAAGCCGATTTTCTAGTGCACCAAGCACCAAATCAACAATGATCGCCATTAAAGCAGTTGGCAACGCTCCGGCAAGGATAATCGCGCCCCCGTTTGTGGCGTTGGTTCCGCGGATAATAATGTCTCCCAGACCACCAGCACCCACGAAGGTTCCGATCGCGGTAATCCCGATTGCCAATACCATGGCGTTCCGAATCCCGGCTAAAATTACCGATAGTGATAGTGGAATTTCAATCATCCAAAGCACTTGGAGTTTGGTCATCCCCATCCCCTTACCGGCATCGAGGTATGCATCGTTTACGTTCAACATCCCCGTATAAGTGTTTTTAATGATTGGCAGTAAAGCATATAGGAAGACCGTCACGATTACGGTAGATACTCCTAAGCCTAACCCAAGCATTAAAATCGAAAGCATCGCTAGGGATGGGATGGTTTGAATTACGTTTGCCAAACCAATCACCCAATCACTAATCTTTCGGTTTTTCGCGATGAAAATCCCAATGGGAATCCCCACGATTGCCGCTAAAATGACCCCGTAAATGGAAATCAAAAAGTGGCGACTGAATTCCGAAAGCACGTACATTCCATTATGCGAGAAGTAATAGAACAGTTGTTGCCAAATATTCATACTTTGCATTAGTGCTTCCCTCCTTCAAAGTAGTGGTGCGCCTTAAGAAATTCGCTAGCTACCACCGATGGTTCTTTCAAATTGTTATCAACTTGGTAATTCAATTCTTGCATTGTTTCCAACGAAATTTTCCCGTCTAACTTGTGTAAAACGGGTGCTAATTGCGGATACTTCTTCAACGCCTTGTTATTAACAACGACACTTGCGCTGTACGGCGGGAAGAATTGCCGGTCATCCTTAAGCAATTTCAAATGGTAGCTGCGTACCCGGCCGTCCGTAGAATAACCGAGGACTGCGTCCATCTTGTTGCTTGCTAGAGCATTGTAGAGCAATCCCATTTGCATTGGGTATACGTGTCCAAACTGGAAGCCGTAACGCTTCTTAAAGTCTTCGTAACCGTCACCCTTTCGGCTTAACCAAGTTTGGTCGATTCCGACCTTCATTTTAGGAGCAATTTTCTTCAAATCGCTGACCGTTTCAATATGATGTTTCTTCGCAAAGTCCTGCGTTACCATAAATTGGTAAGTGTCCGCGAACCCGTAAGTTGGGAAGTACGTCATGTCGTAACGCCGGTCGAATTCCTTGTTCACGTAATCGTTCACTGCTTGCGGCGACTTACCTTGGGGACCATGCAAAATGGTCTGGTAGTCGGTTCCGCTAAAGCGAATCGAAGTTAAATCCGCTTCGTCACGTTTTTGTGCTTGAAAACTAACCGTTCCCGAGCCCAAGTTGTTGATTACTTCCGCATTTAAATTTGTATCATGTTCAATTAACTGTTGAATCATTGCGCCCATAATTTGCTGTTCAGTAGTATTTTGGGCCGCAATCCGCACCGTATCTCCCGAGGTGCCGTTCAAACCAGGCCAGCCGCAGCCCGAAAGCATTACGGTTAACACGCCTAGCGGTAGGATCAGCTTCAGTAATTTTTTTAACATCTAGCCCACCTCCTGCGTTGTTTTGGGGGTTAGTTTGGCTTCAAGCTTGCCTAAAAGGAAATCGGCAACTAATGCCAAGATAATTACCGGAATCGATCCGCCTAAGATCAAGTCGGAACGGTATAAGTTCAAACCGTTGAAAATCAAGTCACCTAAACCACCCGCTCCAATATAGGAAGCTAACGCCGTCCAGGCAATTACGTAGGTTGCTGATAAACGAACCCCCGCCATAATTACCGGAAGGGCTAATTGAAGTTCCACTTTCCACATTCGTTGAAAACTGTTCATTCCCATCCCCTTTGCCGCATCAATTAGTGCAGGGTCTACACTGGTTAACCCCAGATAAGTGTTCCGTAAAATAGGTAATAATGAGTAAATGAATAGTGCCACGATGGCCGGAGTGGACCCAATTCCAAAAATTGGAATCATAATGGCCAACAAAGCAAGTGCTGGGATGGTTTGCATCACGCTGGCAAGTCCAATTACCGCCCCTGAAATTTTAGGAGCCCGCGTAAGCAGCATCCCGAGGGGCACCGCCACGATGATCCCAAGCGCAAGGGCAACCGCTGAAATATAAATGTGTTGTCCAGTCTTGCTAAGAATGTCCGCACCGTACTGATTTAAGAAGTTGATCATTATTGATCACCATCTTTCTTAGTAGACTCCTTTGTGGTTTGACTTGAATTGTTTCCGTCCGCAACGATTGAATCATCGGTAAAGAGTGCGTCATAAACCACGTCTACGAGGGTCGCCCGGGTAACAATTCCGGTTAACCGGCCCTTCTTGTCAACTACCGGCACGTTCCGGAAACCACGTTTTAAAATACGATCTACGGTGTCCCGAATAATGGAATCTTCGTTAACGTAAAATACCCGCGGATCCATGATTTCCCCAACGGTTTTGCCAGAATGGTAATATTCGTCAACCTTTTCGATGCTGACAATTCCCTTTAGGCGTTCTTCGGCGTCAGTAACTAATAGCGTATCAACTCGCCGACTGTGCATAATGTCAAGTGCCCGAACTACCGGCTGATCAATCGCAATCGATGCTGGCTTATTCGCCACTTGCCCAACGGTCGTGATACTTGGCTTAGCTTGGATCAAACGGTCTTGTCCAATTAAGTTAGCCACGAAATCATTGGCTGGATGACGTAGAATGTTTTCGGGAGTATCTACTTGGACTTGCTTTCCACCGGTCATGACTACGATCCGGCTGGAAAGGCGTAATGCTTCATCCATATCGTGGGTAACGAAGATGAAAGTCTTACCTAACCGTTCTTGCAAGTCCTTAACGAGGTCTTGTAAATCTTCCCGAGTAATCGGGTCAAGTGCGCCAAACGGTTCGTCCATTAAAATAATGTCTTGATCCGCTGCTAGCGCCCGCACTACCCCGATTCGCTGTTGTTGCCCACCAGAAAGTTGGGATGGATAACGATCCAAATATTCTTCTGGCAAATCAACCAGTTTAATCATTTCTTTAGCCCGCTCATTGCGTTTTTCTTCGGGCCACTTCAATAATTTTGGTACAAGGGTAATATTTTCCCGAATGGTCATGTGGGGCATTAACCCAATATTTTGGATTACATAACCAATCTTACGACGAAGTTTAACCGGATCCATCTTGGCGATATCTTGCCCATTGATTTTAATCGTCCCCGATGTCTGCTTAAGCATCCGGTTAATCATTCTCATTGTGGTGGTTTTTCCCGAACCGGAAGTTCCGATAAAGCAGATAAACTCACCTTTTTCGACGTTTAGATTAAAGTCATCAACGGCCACTTTGTTCCCAGGATAAACCTTTGACAGATGGCTCATTTCAAGTAACATTTGTATTTAAACATCTCCTTATTTGTTCTCTAAAACAACTTAGTTTCCATACATTCGGTCTCAGAGGCATTGGGTGCTACTATAACATATATAACACTTTCTTGTACAATCGCGCCAGTGTAGGCCCTCCAGCTGTAACCGAATTCTTTATTGTTTTAATGAGGATTAAAACTTGTTAAAAGAAATAGATGTTGTAAGATAGTACTATAAATTAAAAGGAGCTGAGAAAAATGGCAAAATATGAAACATTGCTTCCCCGTTTTCTAAGATATGTAAAAGTAAATACTCGTTCAAACCCTAATTCAAGTACAGTTCCCACCGATCCTAAAGAAGTTGAATTCTTAAAAACTTTAGCAAAAGAATTAGAAGAAGTTGGCGTAGTGGACGTTCACACCCAACCATCTTCCGGTTACGTAGTTGGAACGTTGCCAGCTAACGACGATGGCAACACTCCCGTAATTGGATACATTTCACACGTTGATACAGCTGATTTCAACGCTGAAAATATCCAACCTCAAGTTCACAAAAACTACGACGGTGAATCTGACATTGACTTGAGCGGCGACGGCAAGTGGGTTTTGAAACCTTCCGTCTTTCCAAGTTTGAAAAAGTATGCTGGCCATGACTTAGTTACCACCGACGGACTCACTCTGTTAGGTGCTGACGACAAGTCTGGAGTTGCCGACATCATGACCATGTTGGACTACTATAAGGAACACCCCGAAGTAAAACACGGTGAAATCCGGATTGGATTTGCCCCTGACGAAGAAACCGGTACTGGTGCAGATCATTTCGACGCTAAGGACTTCAACACTAAGTACGCTTACACCGTTGATGGCGGCCCCCTTGGCGAACTTGAATACGAAACCTTCAACGCTGCCCAAGCAACGATTGAAATTCAAGGTAACGAAGTTCACACGGCGGTTGCTAAGGGACTCATGGTCAACGCTTTGCAAGTTGGAATTGACTACCACAACCAATTGCCAGAACATGATCGTCCAGAAGAAACTGAAGACCGCGAAGGCTTCTACCACCTCTTTAAGATGACTGGGACACCTGACCACGCTCAGTTAGTTTACATTATTCGTGATCACGACCGGCAAAAGTTCGAAGAGCGTAAGCAAACCATGAAGGATATTGCTGAAAAGATGAACGCCGAATTTGGTGAAGACCGGGTCAACGTGGAAGTTCACGACCAATACTACAACATGCGTGAAATTCTCGAAAAAGACATGACGCCAGTTAACATCGCTAAGAAGGCCATGGAAAACTTGGACATCAAGCCGGACATTTACCCCGTTCGTGGTGGTACAGACGGTTCTAAGATTTCCTTCATGGGAATTCCAACCCCGAACCTCTTTGCGGGTGGCGAAAACATGCACAGCCGTTACGAATACGTTTCGGTTCAAACCATGGAACGTGCGGTTGACTTGCTGTTAGAAATTAACCGTATTAACACAGAAGAAAACAATTAATTTTTAAAGAGTGGGCAAATTCCGTTAGCCAGAAGGACTAGGAATTGGAACCCGATTTGACATTAAGGACTGTGACAACCTCGTTGTCCAGTCCTTTTTTAATAGAAAAGGAGCTTAATTATGTCACTGACAATGGCGATTATTGGATTTGGTAAAAGTGCCAACCGTTACCACATCCCCTACATTAAAGAACGCGACATCAAAATTAAATACATTTACAACCACCGGCGTCATCCGGAAAAAGAGCAAGGATTTTATGATCCTAACACCATCTTTACCGACGACCTTGAGCAGGTTTTAAACGACCCGGAGGTTCAGTTAGTTACGGTATGTACGCCGCCGGCCACCCACTTTGAATACGGAAAATCTGCGTTAGAATACGGCAAAAATGTTTTAATCGAAAAACCTTTCGTGGCCAACCAAGCCGAGGCTAAAGAACTTTTTGCACTAGCTGATGCCAAAAAATTACTGGCGATGCCTTACCAAAACCGACGTTTCGATAGCGACTACTTGACCCTCAAAAAGGTAATTGAACGCGGCTACGTGGGCCGACCCTTGTTGCTTGAATCCCATTTTGATAAGTACCGTCCCGATGACAGCCTTCATGAAGGTTCCCAAGTCGATGGCCAATTTTACGGCTTGGGCGTCCACATGCTTGACCAAATTTTGGGGCTTTTTGGCAAACCTCAGACAGTTAACTACGATATCCGGGCAATTCAAAACTCCGCTAGTTCCGTCGATGATTTTTACGAAACGCAGCTATTCTACGATAATTTTAAGGCGACCGTGGTCAGCAATCCGTTAGCTGCACGGCCCTACCCTCGTTTCTTACTTCACGGAACTAACGGAACCTACGTTAAGTACGACATTGACCAGCAGGAAAACGACTTAAAGCTTGGCATCATGCCTGGCGACGATCATTTTGGAATTGACGCTCCTAGTCAATTTGGGGTGGTCAAGTATAAAAACCAGAATGGCGACTGGATTGAAAAACAAATTCCTACCATTAATGGAGATTATGGTCGGGTTTACGACTCCATCGCCGCTACCCTTACCAACGGCGACCCTAAATTAGTTTCTAACGAGCAAGCCTTGTGGAATATGGAAATTTTAGAGGCGGGGATCGCTGAAAAGGGTCCTCACCTTTATCAAATGAAGTAAATTAAAACCGTTAATGGTTAGGGTAAGCCGGAAACTTGCCCGCACCTTAACTGACTTTTCACCCTACTAACCAAAAAGAGCGGGACCAAAGTCGGATAGTTTGCGAACGTTAACTAAAAATCGACCGTGATGAATTTACATCACGATCGATTTTTTAGTTAGGCGGGTTAAACTGTCTTTTGGTACGCGTTTTTGACGCCGTTGAAGGCAATCCACCCCAACAGCTCTTTCTTTAATAATCTTTCCATCCTTGAAAAGCATTTCTTTAGTTTTTCCCGTCTTTTTAATTTTTTCCTCATTAGGCTACTAAAAAGCGCAAAAGTTTTTTACGACCTAATTATTTTACGCAGTAGCTACCTTAAACTGTTCGTTCACGTACTTAGCGTACATTGGGTGGGAAGCAACTAACTCTTGATGCGTTCCCGAACCCGTAATTTGCCCATTTTCCACAAAGTAAATTTGGTCGCTGTCCACGATTGTCGACAAACGGTGGGCAATTACTAGCGTAGTGCGCCCCTTCATTAAGTTGGCTAAGGCATCTTGAACCTTCATTTCCGATTCTGAATCCAAACTAGCCGTCGCTTCATCAAGCATTAAAATTTTCGGGTTCCGGAGAAACGCCCTGGCAATCGCGATTCGTTGCCGCTGTCCGCCAGAAATTTTTACGCCTCGTTCGCCAACTTCGGTATCCAGTTGGTTAGGCATTTCTTCAACAAATTTCCTTGCATACGCTAAATCTAGCACTTCCCACAGTTGCTCATCCGTAAAGTCGTCGTCCAAACCGTACGTAAGGTTATCACGGATCGTCTCCGCCATCATGGCCGAATCTTGGGACACAAATCCAATTTGTTTACGATAATTAGTTAACCGAATGTCTTGAATATTAGTGTTGTTAAACTTAATTTCCCCGTGCGTTGGTTCATAGAAACGTTCTAACAAGCTAAAGATGGTTGATTTTCCGCCGCCAGAAGGGCCTGCAAACGCAATCACTTGGTTAGGCTTAGCCTCAAATGAAATGTCTTTTAAGACTTCTTCTTCAGGAGCATCTGCGTAAGCGAAGTCAACGTGTTCCACCGTTAAATCTTTATCAGCCAAATCTAACATTTCACCATGATTGAAGTCTTCTGGTACTTCTTCCAACAATTCTTCAACCCTTCTTGTGGAGCCAGAAGCTTTTGCCATTTCTGAAAATAGCGTTGCAATAATTGGCAATGCCCCAATCAAATTAAACAGGTACATCAAAAAACTCATTAGGGTACCAATTGACATCACCCCAATTGCAATTCGGTGAATTCCATACGCCAAAAGACCAAAGATCATGCTCATGAAAACCATCATCATAATGGGCTGCATCGCCGCATCAAAAACGGCTTCTTTTTTCCCAATTTTAAACAAGCGGTTAATTTCCTTATCAGCGTGTTCTTGAGCTTGGTTTTCCGCGTTAGAAGTTTTTACCAACCTAATTTCACTGAGCGTTTCGCTAACAATCCCGTTAAATAGTGCTAGCGCGTCTTGCCGTACGTGGCCGACCTTCGTGCCAAATGCCATTACCGGAATCATTAAAATGACCACCACGGGAACGGCAATTACCATTGCTAAGGTCATGTGCCAATCCATCCGAATCATCATGTAGACGGTCCCTACCACGGTAATAATGCTGGCTAGGGTTTGGGGAAAGGTAACCGCCAAAAGCTGTTTAACCTGGTTGGTGTCGTTAACTAACCGACTCGAAATTTCGCCGGCCTTTACGGTATCAAAATAACTAACTTTTAGGAGGGTCAACCTTTCCCACAACGTTTTCCGTAAATTCTGGATGACGTTTTCCCCAAAGATTCCGAGAATCGTCCCGCCAATCGCCGAAAAAATTGCCGAAGCCACAAACAGTAAAACCACTTTTGCTAATAACGAGTAATCCACGCCTTTAGTAAAGTTATTAACTAATGTGGAGGCTAACTTGGGCACGTAGACTTGGACCCCTGAACTAATTGCTAATAAAATTACCCCCAACACTAAAAGTAGGTACTTAGGACTAGTTTTCTTAATCAACCCGAAAAACTGTCTAAAATTAAATTTAGTACGATCTTTACGGATCGAATCGTTAAAGCGTGCGTTTGCTGCCAATTTTAGCGCCGTCCTTTCTTCCAATCATCAAAACCACCAAAGCCCCTGAAATCGTCGGGACGCATTCTTCCGAAATGGTTATGCCGAAGCATTTGTTCGCGGGCTCTTTCAAAATGCGGGCTCATTTTGCCAAATTGTTCCCAACGACGATCGTTGCTGAACACTTCACTAAATTTTTCTTTGAATTCATCCCCGTCCATGTTTTCAACCATCCGTTTTAAATAGTCAGCCAAATTGGTTAACTCGTCGTCCGAAAAGTCCTTAAACAAGACGTCTTTTAAAGTCCCCCCGATGGATTCGTGAGTTTTTAAGCTTTCGGTTCCTTTATCCGTAATTTTAATGATGGTTACGCGAGAATCGCTAGGCGATTTTTCGCGAACTACGGTACCGGCTCGTTCTAATTTTTTAATAATCTGGGTTACGCTGGACGGTTTGATGTCTAAGAATTCTGAGATCCGGCCCGCAGTTACGTTTTCTTCCTTAGCTAGTAGCTTCAAAGTTTCGAACGTGTTATCCGTTTTTTCTTCTACCCGGTTCGCAAAAACCAAAAAAGGTTGGTGAGTGATTTTCATCAAATTGTCTAAAATTTCATCTTTATGCATTATTAAAGTTCCTCCGTTCAACTTATTTAGTTTACTTTTTATTTAACGAACTAAATAATAAAATCATTTAGTTCGTTTGTCAACATCAAAACTAAATAAATTATGATGAAAAAACCAAAACCCAGCCTTACCGGCAGTTAGCCGATAAAACTCAAGTTTTGATTTCGTTAATAATAGTTCCTAACTACGGAGCGCCTATTTAATTTTCAAATCCTGGAGTTGTTCCTCCACATCGTCAATCTTAGTGTTGACTTGTAATAAAGCCGCTGCGGTATACGCACTTTCGACCAAAGCCGTGTCGTACAGTTTAACTTCTTTAGCGGTCATTTCCATGGCCATCTCTAAATTCATCTTCGCACTGCCTAAATCGTAGAACGCGAGCAGCTTGTCTGCCGCATTGTCGTCAAACGCCTGCATGATGCGTTGCATCTCGGTACCCACCTCACCATTAGCGAGTCCGCCAGCGGTTGTTACCGGAACGTCCTGGGCAACTTGTTTGATTAAGCGCTGCACGCCTTGCGCAATTTCGGCGACGTGCGAAACAATCACAATTCCGTATTCCATTATTTCGCCTCCACTGCTAGTAAAGTCTTCAGTAAGTAACCGGTGGAAACGGCTCCCGGATCTAAATGACCTACCGAGCGTTCACCAAGGTAAGACGCCCGGCCCTTCTTGGCAATCATTGGCTTAGTGCTTTCAACCGCCCGGTCAACATCCTCGGCAGTGAACGTAGCCTTTTCTGAAATTGGCTCCCAGACGTCCACCATTGTTTTTTCGCCCAAAATTGCCTTGCCCCGCTTTTGTACTCCAGCGGTGGCGGCCACCAGGAGCTCGTGTACGTCACCGGTATTAGCCTTCGCCATTTCGATGAAGGCGGTTCCAAATAAAGGACCAGAGGCTCCGCCAACCTTGCTAATCAAACTCATCGCAATCGTTTTAAAAATTGCTGGCAGATCTGGAAAATCCTTCCCATCCAGGGCTTCCATTACAGCATTCATTCCGCGGGCCATGTTATTTCCATGGTCACCATCCCCGATTGGGGTGTCCAATTCACTTAAATAAGCGTGCTGGGCCTGAATCTCCTGATTAAATTTTTCCATCCACTTTTTTACGTCTTCCACTGTTAACAAATCAATCCGCTCCCTTCAACTACCATGCAATCGTGTGGGTTGCATAATTTAATTTATCGACCCAGTCGTCCTTAATTTTAAGGATGGTCAATGAAACTCCGGCCATGTCTAACGAAGTCATGAGGTTCCCGACTTTACTGAACCGGACGCGCAAACCTTCTTCGGCTAACTGATCTAGCACATCATTCATAAAAACGTACTGTTCCATAAGCGGGGTTGCCCCCATGCCATTTACCAATACCGCTACGGCGTCGCCCTTCCGAAACCGGAATTCCGACCTTAACTTTTCAATTAGCTCATTTGCCAATTTCTTAGACGGCTGTAATTTTTCCCGTCGATAACCTGGTTCACCGTGGATCCCCACTCCGTATTCAATTTCGTCGTCTGCCAAGAAAAATCCGGGTTTACCCACTTCGGGAACCGTCGCACCACTTAAAGCAACCGCCACGGTCTTCAAATTAGGCAATACTGCCGTAGCTAAATCCGCAATTTCATCCAAACTAGCCCTTTGGTCGGCTGCCGCGCCCAAAATTTTATGCATTAAAATAGTGCCGGCAACTCCCCGACGACCTTGCGTATAAGTACTATTTTCTACCGCAACGTCGTCATCGACCACGATCGATTTAACGGGAATCTCTTCCATTTCCGCCATATCCTGTGCCATTTCGAAATTCATCACGTCGCCAGAATAGTTTTTAATCACTAAAAATACGCCAGCACCAGAATTTACTTGCTTAATTGCTTCAAAAATTTGGTCGGGAGTCGGAGAAGTAAAGACCTCGCCACAAACCGCTGCACTCAGCATTCCCGCACCGACAAAGCCAGCGTGCGCGGGTTCGTGCCCACTTCCGCCACCGCTAACGATGCCGACTTTGCCAGCAATTTTAGCCAAATCCGTGCGGTAAACCACCCCGGTTTCTGGAATGCGTTTTAAATAATCTGGATAACTTTTCACCATCCCCTGAAGCATTTCTTCGACAACTTGCTTCGGGTCGTTAATAATTTTTTTCATCATGCCACTCCTTTTCGTTTTCTTTCCTCACAATTAGATTCTAGTTGAAAGCGGATACAATCACAAGTAATCTCCCTCTTTGATTTACCTGAATCGATCTTTTCCTTTATAATGTGGGAGATGATGCTAATTTTTAAAAGGAGTTCGCAAAAATGATTTTAGAACGGAACAACATGTTTAACATTCGTCAAATCAACGATGATTTAGAGCGGGTCATCGGGCCTGAGCACGTTACGGAGCTAAGGAACTTAATGCGTTACTACCGGTTATGCCAATCCGCAGTTAACGAAGTGGGAACCAAGCTGGAAAACCTCGACGGCGAATACGAGAATGAGTACAACCATAATCCCATTCATCACATGGAACAACGGATGAAATCGGTCGACTCCCTCTTTAATAAAATGAAAAAGAAGCATCTACCAAAGACGATTGCCGCGGTAGAAAACAATATTTTTGACATCGGGGGCATTCGGGTAATCACCAACTACATCAGCGACGTCTACACCATCAAGGAAAACCGGATTTCCCAAGACGACGTCACTTTACTCAAAGTGAAGGATTACATTCGGGATCCCAAGCCAAGCGGCTACCGTAGTCTACACCTGGTCGTAAAGGTTCCGGTCTTTTTATCAACCGGTCCCGTGGAAACCCCGGTAGAAATTCAAATCCGCACCGTCGGAATGGATATGTGGGCCAGTTTGGAACACAAGCTGCGTTATAAAACCAACGTTCCTTCCGCAAAGGTAGCGGATTTTGCCGATCGGTTAGTTGACGACGCCAATACGATTTATAAAGTAGAACAAAACTTACAAACCATTTACCGAGAATTATCAGAACCCGGGGTTTTCAAAAATGAAGAATAAGTACCCCGTCACCCGTTATTATGGCGTTCCGTTGGAGCTAGACTCTTCCGGCAATTATCGTTTTAAATCAACCATTAAAATTCACGCTTGGCGAAACGGTAAACATACTCGCGGTCATTTTCAAAAACCTGGCCAATTATTTTTGACCGAAAACAACCAATTAGTGATGATTGTGGCAACGGAAAAGATGAACTTCAGTCAACGTCATTCGTTAGCACCCATTCAGCGGTTCACCAAGGAGTCGATTGCACCCGACATGCTGGCAACCGCGCAACAAGTTTTCCATGAGGAGGATTAATTATGAAAACCTTAGTGGTGGTCGCCCATCCTAAACTAGCAAGTTCTACCACCCAGCCTTTTTTTAAGGCGGCCATTGAAGACTTCACCACGGTTACTTGGCATCCGCTCCATGCTGAATTTGACGTAACTCAAGAACAGCAGCTTTTAACCGAACACGATCGGATTATCTTCCAATTTCCGCTCTACTGGTACGGCGCACCGGGCCTTTTAAAAAATTGGCTTGATCAAGTTCTGACCGTGCGTTTTGCCACCGGAAATCGTTATGCGTTAGCTGATAAAGAACTGGGTTTAGTGGTTACCGCAGGCGAAGCAGCTGCTGATTTCCAAGCCGGGGGAGCCGAACAGTATACGATGTCTGAACTAATGCGTCCGTTTGAAGCGCTCGCCCATAAGTTACGGATGCGTTATCTGCCGATGATGGCCGTTCATCAATTTCTCTACTTGACTCCAGAAGCCCAACAACGGCTCCTCGTTCGTTACCAACAGTACGTAAACAATCCTAATTTTGAACATTTTGCCGGTCAGGTGGCTTGGTTTAGCGACCAGCTGCGGCACCAAATCACTAAAGCAGACCCCACCTCCGTCACCCTAAACCAAGTCTTAGAGAGCTTAGAAAATCGGCAAAGCGAGCTCGATGACCTGGCGTGGAACCTGTCCATGTTAAAAAAGGAGGAGGATTCCTAATGGACCAAACCGAAACTACATGGCTATTGGAACAAGCTCGTCAGCTTGCCCAACAAGCAACCACTTACCAACAAAAAGCCTTCTATGTAGCATTGGGCGACCTCATCCAAGAACAACAAAAACGGGCCGACCAACTCGAAAACGAGCTCGACGGCCGGATGTGGGAACACTAATCCACTAAAAAAGACCTAACCGAAATCCCCCCATAGGTTTCAGTTAGGTCTTTTTTAAAATTTTAGTGCTTGTCGTCACGCTGCTGACGATCCTTGTTGTTCTTTTCAGCCCATTCTTCACGGGTTAGCACGTCTTTAACATTAAGTTTGATTTCTGATACTTCCATGTTGGTGATTTCCTTCACTGCAGAAGTAATCTTATCAATCATCTTGTCAAAGATTGCTTGGGCGTTCTTCCCGTATTCAAGGATGGCATCCATCTTTAAGGAAACGGAATGGCTTTCGTCGTCAACGTCAACGTTAACCCCCGTAGTTGGATCGTCGCCCTTAGAAATTCGATCAGTTACTTTTTCAAAAATATTACCTTCAAGACTTAAAACACCGTCTACTCCGTTAGCAGTTTTGCCAGCAATTTTTGCTAAAACTTCGTCGTCAAACGTTAATTTAGTTTCTGGTTTTGCCATCTTGTTTTCTGATTTTGCGATTTTATTTTCCATGTGTCATTGCTCCCTTCGCGTGAATAGTTACTTAGCTTCTGGACGAGGCGCTAAGTCTGAATTAGGTTTACGATTGTTTTGTTCTTTCCACTCTTTCTTGCTTAGTACGTCACTTACGTGGAAATTCAATTCAATGACCTTCAAACCGGTCAAACGTTCAACTTCCTCGCTAATTACGTCGCATACTTGAGTAAAAATTTCTCGAATATCGTAACCGTATTCCACCTTAGCATTCATCTCTAGCGATACCTGTTTTTCGCCAACTTCAGCTTTGATTCCTTGAGTTGGATCCACCTTGTTACGAATCTTGTCGGTGATGTTGTCAAAGAATCCACCGTCAAATGAGAGAATCCCATCGACTTTACGAGAAGCTAGTCCCGCAATTTTTTCGATTACCCCTTCGTCAAATGACAAACTAGTTTGCGCGATTCTTGGTTTATCCATGGTTCAACGCCTCCTTAAATTTGCGACGATTCTTCCAAACAAACCATAAGCTTGATACCACCATTAGACCCATTAATGATCTTAATGGTTTATTCTTATCTGTTTTCTTGGCCATTGACAAAACCTCCTTAGCTTTGCTTGCGATCCATGTTCAAGGCTGACATTACTTCTGAAATCAATTGTGATAGCAGGCTTCTGCCGTACTTACCGAGTAAGAACCCGATTAAGGCAAGTAAACCAACTAATACCGCGCTACCAAAGCCAATCGTGACCCAGATAATGCCGAAAATCATTGCGATGATTGCTCCTAAAACTTCACTTTTCATTTGCCATCCCGCCTTTCTAAACGACCTTCAGTGACTTCTTCGAGTGTTGCCGCGGAATGATTTGGACTTTAACATCGCTCTTCATTCCTAGGTGGCGTTGCACACTCTCTTGTACTGAACGTTGAATATCTCGTGCATTGACCCGGTAGTTGTCATTGGACAAATCTTCCACGCTGACTTTTGCTTGCAAGTGATCCTTGCTGCGAACCCGCACCTTGGTATCAATGTTACCTACGTGATGGTCTTCAGCAACTGCCTTATTAATAATTTGTTCCATGGATTTCTTTGGAACGGTCAAGTTACCATGTCCATCCTGCAACTTCAAATCTTTCTCACTTGTCCGACTCATTAATGCAATTCCGAGCATTACTAACGCAAACAAGGCAACCAGTATGCTAAAGACAATTGCGATAACTTCCATTACCTGTGCGTTAGACGTCCTCAACGTTTCAAAGAAATCGGTTAGATACGGAATGTAAACTTCCGTTGCGATAAACCATAAAGTTAGAAGCAACGTGATTACTGCCATCAAACTCAATAAAGATTTACTGGTTCGATTCATGAAATCACCCCTAACCCTTCTTGCGCATGCCGAAGATTATCGAGACAATCACTACTAAAATTACCGCACCGAGGATTGACGGAATCAATGCCATTCCAGCTAAGGAAGGTCCCCATGAACCTAGTAAGCTTTGTCCTAACCAAGCTCCGACTAAACCAGCAACAATGTTACCAAGCCAGCCTGCTGGTAAATCACGACTTGTAAGTGCCCCGGCGATTGCACCGATGATACCACCAATAATTAATGACCAAATCCATCCCAACATAACAAACACTCCTCTCGTAATCTAAAGATTGACCAACGAACCCGTTGTTCATTGGTTCATCATTAAGATAGCATAGGTGGATACGCTTCAACAAAGAATATGCTTATGGAATTAATTACTTATTCGTAAGGGTGGATAGTAATATAGGAAGACTTCCAGAGGGTGCCATCATCCAGGAAAGTCTCGCAGATTAGCGAAAATACGGCATTAAGCGCGCGGTTAGGCGGTTGATGCCGGATTTTGGTTAACCGGAAGGCGCTAGATTACTTCAAACATTTCGGTAGTCCGTTTAGCAAAACCTGCTACCTAAACGTGGGATAGCGATTGAGGCGCAAAATTGGCTAACTACAAGAAACTGGAACCAAAAAACAAAAAAGCCCCTCAAGAATTTTTAGTTCACTCTTGAGAAGCTTTTAAATTGTTATTCATTCTTAGTCGCGCCTAAACGTGGGACGCGGATCAGTTTGCTTTACTTAAGGTTCGCCAACCAACCATCTTAAAACACAAACGGTGGGAAGCCCGAGTAGTGTTCTTCGCCGCTGCGTTCCATCCGGTCGTGGTCGATTGCTCGTGATTGGAAAATTTTAAAAATCCCGTAATCTTTAAGCGGTAGCCAATCTTCGTTAGACGCATTGTCCAACCGCTCTAGACGATGCAGATCGTTAATCGTAATCTTGTAGTTTTGTTCCAGCGGGTTGTTGGCGTGGAGCACCCAAAACTTTTTAATTATTGGCATGACGTGTCGTTGTTGCGCATATTGACACATCAACTCGTCGTTTTCCACCCGGTACTTAGAAGCAATTTTGCCCATCGTGGGTAAGTCAACAAAGCTATAATCTAGAAAAGGAAAATCCGCCATTATTTGCAAATGATTTTGTTGGCAATAGTCGTAAATATCGTCGTTTAACGACATTGGAAAATACCCCGTCTTAAAAATCATCGGGGCAACCGTAGCTTTTTTCCTAAGTTTTTCAACCTGTTCAATGCTAAAGTTAGCCACGCCTAGTGCGCCTACACATCCTTTTTCATACAACTCTTCTAAAGAATGCCACAGCTCGGTCATTAACTCGTCATCGTCGCCAAATACCGCTTGATCAAGCAATAAAGCGTCAAAATAATCAAACTTCATTGTTTGGAAAGCATCTTCAATGGCTTCTTCAAACGAAGGCTTGTCATTAACTTTTTTCGCAAAATTAACCGTAATATAAAGATTTTTACGTTTTAGTTTAGGTTGTCGGTACATTTTTAAAGTTACCGCAATATCGCCATGCGGTTCCTTAATCATCGGAAAATGGGCATAAGGGTCCTCATTGTCATCGTCAGTGTCCTTAATCTCTTCATAAAAATGACGGTAACCTGACCAAAACGCATCATGAAGGCGACTAACCCCTAACGCCGTACTAATTATTTGTTTTGGTAGTTTAGTTCCGTTCACTAGCTCAGTTAATGCCATAAGTGACACCTTCCTCTACTTTGGATGTGATCATTTTATAAACGCGTAAGCGGTTTCTCATTAGGAAACCAGTTAATCTAAAAAGGCGCTATCGAGCACCATCGCTAAATTTAACCGCTTTTCTATCCACTTTAGCGTTCTTTGACATCATACTAACACTTAATACACTGAATAGCACATTTAGAATGAACCCTGTTAAATATTTTGTGCATTTATATTGGTACACCGCAATCATTTTCGAGGTTTAGCTAACCCAACTATCCCAGCAGCTAAAATCAAGGCCCCACCAACTAAGTTAAGGGATCCGCCCACGATTCCCAAGATACTGCTAGTTTTAAAAAATTTGTTTTTTTCATATCTTAAATTCCTTTCTATTACCCAAGCATAACAGTTATAAATCAGCTTTACTATTGCCAAAGAATTGTTTTAAACTAAGTATATAACTTTTAGAAATTAGGTGACAATCGTGATAAAAATGATTGCGACAGATATGGATCAAACCTTTCTTAATAACCAAAATACTTATAATAAAGACCGGTTTAAAGAACTGTTCAATGAAATGCAACGACAAAAAATTCATTTTGTAGCGGCTAGCGGTTCTCAACATGAACGTTTGCGGGCCTTATTTACCCCGTACGCCAACCAAATGGATTTTATCTCCCAAAACGGTTCAATTATTTACTCTGGCGACCAACTCTTAGACGTGGAGCAACTTCCCGTTCCGCTAGTTCAACAAACCATCGACACTATCTTTGAAAACTTTGGCGCTGATGAAGTAATGATTAACGTTTGCGGGTTAACCAGTTCGTATATTGATCAAACCACCCCGCAAGAGATCGTCGACTTTTTGCATAAATTTTATAAAGAAATTCGTCTAGTAAAGAATTTACGTAATTTTGCGCAAACCGGTATTACAGACCCCATTGTGAAAATTGCGGTTAGTTTTGCGGACAGCGCGGATTTGCCAAGTAAAATTCAAAATCTGCGTCAAAAACTAGATCCTCAACTGACTAGCCTAAGTTCGGGATTTAATACCGAGTTAATCGGATTTAGCCACGTTGATAAAGCGAGCGCTCTAAAGCATCTAATGGCTAATTATCGGGTGGCTCCCGCAGAATTAGTTACGTTTGGTGATAACGAAAATGACCTTAAGATGCTTCAAATGACCCCAAATGGTTACGCAATGAAAAGCGGATATCCCATTGTGAAAGAAGTTACCCAACACCAGACTCGTTTTGACAATGACCATGATGGTGTTTTAGACGTGATTGAAAGCTTGCTATAAGTTTTCAAGTAGCGTGAAAACGATCGCTTAAGCGGAGTAAAACTCCTTTGAGCGCACCTTATCTTTCTGTATAAAAGCCATCAACCAAATTCCTAAGGTTGCGAACCAACTTGCAAAAGTCAGTTGGTTCCGTTTAACCCAAAATCGACTATTATGCCCAATTTAGACATAATAGTCGATTTTTTAGTTACTGTTCACAAACTACCTGGCTTGCGCCCCCACTCTCGTATTTTCATCTACTATTCTTCAATAAAATAGACCGTCCGTAGCCATGCCAGCAGCTTAGCCTGCATTTAACGCTTAATTTTGCATGCTTTCCACTATTTTTTGGTAGGCCACCACGGGGTCAGCCGCTTTAGTAATTGGCCTGCCGACTACCAAAGCAGAGCTTCCTGCTTTTTGGGCTTCCGCGGGCGTCATCACCCGCCGCTGGTCGTCCTTCTTTGCGTCGGGCATCCTAATTCCTGGAGTGACGTACAAAAAATCTGCCGGGAGGACCGGTTTTAGTTGGGCAACTTCGTGCGGTGAACAAATCACCCCGTCTGCACCCGCATTTTCAGCAAGTTGGGCTAATTTTTGGACCTGTTCATTCATTTTCAAGGGCACATTTTGCTCTTCTTGCAACTGGCGCTCCGAAATTGAAGTAAGTTCCGTTACCGCTAATAGCTTAGGGGCGGGAACCTTCGCTGCCCGAGCACCTGCCATTAATCCGCGCTTAGCCGCCTGAATCATTGGTTTTCCACCTAACGCATGGACCGTAGTGTATTGAATTCCTAACTTTCCTAATTGAAACATGGCTTTTTCCACCGTGTTAGGAATATCATGCAATTTTAAATCTAAAAAAACAGCGTGTTCCTTTTGACGCAGGTTCCGTACAATTTGAGGGCCCTGTCCATAAAACAACTCCATTCCAATTTTCACAGTTAACTTAAGATGTGACGGAAATTGTTTTAAAAAGCTTTGTAATTCTTCTACACTTTCAAAATCCAACGCAATCATTACCGGTGTTTTCATTATGATGGCTCCTTACTGAACCGCTCCACCAAAGGCCAAAGTAGTTAAGGCACCGCCGTACCTTAAATGCACATCTTTATTTTGATGTAAACTTGCTTATCAACCTCACAGAATTGATTTAAAGCGATTCGTTAATTTTTTCTTAATCCTACGAGCTTCCCTCCCTAAAGTCAAGGGTGGTAAAATGGTTAAAACACTATTTAAGGAGAGCTTATGCAGAAAAATATTGTCCGTGACCAAAATTTCTTATCCCAAAAGTCAGTTCCTGCAACTCGAGCTGATTTACCAACGGCTTTGGATCTTGTGGATACTTTAGCAGCCAATGCCGATCGGGCAGTTGGTTTAGCCGCCAACATGATTGGGGTTAAAAAACAAATTATTGCCGTATCCATCGGCGTGATGAACATTGCCATGCTGAATCCTAAATTAATCAAAAAAAGCCATCCTTATCAAGCTAAGGAAGGCTGTCTTTCATTAACTGGCGAACGTTCAACCACTCGTTACAAAGAAATTGAGGTTCAATACCAAGATTTGAACTTCAAAAAACAGACCCAGCATTTTAGTGGCTGGATCGCTGAAATCATCCAACATGAAATCGACCACTGTGCTGGAATTTTAATTTAACCTTCGGAAATGTTATTAACCGGCTTCATTAGAATTAAATCGCGTTGTTCCGATTTTCCTAACTGAAAACGGTGGTCCCCAACTTGTTTAAAGCCCTGCATCTGGTAAAAATGCTGGGCTTTTTTATTATTCTCCCAAACTCCTAGCCAAATTTGACTTTTATGAGCTGCGTAAGCAAGTTGTTCAGCTTGCTTAATTAAGCAAGTGCCTACGCCTCTGTGTTGAAAAGACGGTCGTACATAAATCCGTTCCACTTCCAAAACTTGCGCTCCCATCGGTTCAGATTGTGCATCCCCAACGTTGGTTTTCAAGTATCCGGCAATTTCATCATCAATTTTTGCAAAAAAGAATTGCGATTCTGGATTCAATAATTCCCGACGAAGTTGGTCAACATTATACGCTCGTTGATAATGCTGCTGTAAATCTGCTTCCGCATTGTAGGGTCCAAAAGTCGCGCCAAAGGTTTCAATGCTTATCCTGCGTAAGTTGGCTAGATCTCGTTCTCGAATCGGTTGAACTTCAATTGTCATTCAATTTCACCTCAATAATCGCGATGGTTTCCGTTCTTAACGTAATGCCAGTCAGCATTAACGTTTTTTTCCACCCGAAGTAATAAATTACGAACCTGTTTAACTTCTTCTTCAGAGAGACCTTGCAAGGCGGTTGCGTTAGAATACTCGTTTTCCCGCTTGATAATGGGGTAAACGGACCGCCCCTTTTCGGTTGGGTAAAGGCGTTTAATTTTTTGGTTATCTGCCGTAAATTGTCGACTAATCAATCCTTGATCTTCTAATTTACGCAATGCTCGCGCTGCCGTGGTCCGGTCAACTCGCAGAAGTTCAGCTAATTCTCCTTGAATAATGCCTGGATTTTCACAAACTCGGGCAAGGTATAAAAATTGCCCCTTGGTAAGGTTAATTTCTTTGAATTCCACGTTAGCAATTGAATCTAACTCGCGTGCAATTGAACCAATAACTCGCAAAATGTCTTCCATTCCGTATTCCTCTCCACGATGTGTTATTTACGTAGTGCTCGCACAATTTGACCTTCAATTAACTTCAAATCATCCGCTTCATTTCCGTTATGAGCAAAGCGTTGTTGTAAAAAGTAAACCGCCAGTTGCCCAATAATCGTTCGTACAGTTGCCGCAGCATCCAGCTCGGGGCGTACTTCCCCTGTTTGTCGCAAAGCACGGTTCAAGCCCTGTACTAGCGAGTGTTCTGGATCACTTATCGTCGCAATGAAGAGCTGTCGAGCCTCTTCATTAGTGAGCACCTCCGTTAATAGAATCATTGCTGCATCACCATTTTCCACCATAAAACGGTACCGATTTTGCACCAAAAAGTGAACTAATTTTTCAAGCGAATTATATTGCGCTAGTTCTGCTAGCAAGTCATCCCGATAAACCGGAAAAAAATTTTCTAGTACTGGTTTGATGATTGCTTTTAGTAAATCTTGCTTGGTTTTAAAATACTTAAAAATCGTGGCCTGGCTCACCCCCGCCGCTTCTGCTACCTGCGCCGTTGAAGTTCCATCGTAGCCATACCTCGCAAATAAATCCAGGGCAGCTAATAGGGAATTTCGCTTTCCTTTAGGCATCTCTTGTTCTTGAAGCCATTTTTTGTAATTTTCAAATACTCTTCCGTCCATGTTCATACCTTCCGATAACGCCGTAGTCCGACAATATTTAACATAGTCAATACTACAAGAAATCCTAGTAATATACCAAGGTCTCCCCCTAACTTTGTTAGACTGGTTCCATACATCATGATGGAACTAACCGCATCTCCCGCATACTTAAGGGGGATTACGTAGGAAATTTTTTGCACCCAATCCGCCATCGTATCTAGCGGGATAATCCCTGCGAAGAATACTTGCGGCACCACGACAATGGGGATAAATTGCATCATCTGGAACTCTGAGTTGGCAAACGTAGATAATAGTATTCCAAACGATAACGCAACTAACGCCAACAACAAGTTAACTATGATGATGTTAAAAACGCTCCCCACTACTTCGGCTCCTAAAAGTTGAATAGTTACTAAAACAATCACCACGGTCTGTAAAACGGCAATTATTCCGTAGCTAATCATGTAACCGAGAACAATTTCACTGCGTTTAACGGGCGTGGCTAACAAACGGTCCAAAGTTCCACTGGTACGTTCTTTTAAAAGCGCCATTCCCGAAACTAAGAAAACAAAGAAAAAGACGAAAAAACCCATTAAAATCGGCAAGATTTTATCAAAAAAGTTAGTATCTGAATCCTCATAAACGTATTTACTGGTAACCTTTCCTTTTGAAGACGCCTTGTTGGCCGGGATTGCTTTATTTGGGGAAGTTTGGTGAGTAACTTGCGCCAACTTCGCTTGAAGCTCAGCGTTTGTCTTAATACTCCGTTGTAAAACATTTTTTAACTCCTGAACATTTTCAAGCGTCCTTACGTTGTTGAAGGCCAGTTTAACTGCCGAAGTTTTGGTAGCGTCTGTATTCGCGTACGTGATGGTGTAGTCTACACCGGAACGTTTGATAATCGCATCTGCTCGTTGATTATCTAAAGCTTTCCGCGCTGCGGCTTGACTATCATATTCCTTTACTTTAAAGTGCTTAACGTTTTCTAAGTCTTGATTCATCTTTTTAGTCACTCCGACAGTTGCTACGTTAACCTTAGTCGACGCATTGTTATTAAAGATAAAGCTTAACAGTACCAAAATTAAAATTGGTGCTAAAAACATTAGCGCAATCGTTCGTTTATCCCTAACTAATTCCCTTAAAACTCGTTGACTAATTGCTAAAATCCGTAACATTATTTAGCCCCCTCTGCTTTCAAAAAGACGTCTTCAATAGTGGGTACTTGGTACTGTTCCTCAAGCTTGCTAGGAGCATCCAGAGCAATTACGTCGCCGTCTAAAATAAGCGCCACCTGATCGACTTGTTCAGCTTCATCCATTACGTGAGTTGTGATTAAAATGCTGCGTCCCGCTTCCTTAATTTGCTTTAACTCCCGCCAAATTTGTCGACGTAAGGCTGGATCGATGCCCACGGTGGGTTCGTCTAAAATTAAAAGTTGCGGATCTCCTAGAAGCGCAATTGCTAAAGAAAGCCGGCGCATCATTCCGCCTGAGTAACCTTGGACTGGCTGGTCAATAGCTTCATTTAAGTCCACCACATCCACAACGTGGGCAATTTGATCAGTCATCGCTTGTCGGTTAATCCCCTTCATCTGAGCGTAAAATTTCAAATTTTCGCGCCCCGTCAAGCTCAAATACAAAGCGTCCGTTTGCGCCATGTAACCAATTTGAGCTAATAGCTGCCGATTGGGCATCGTTTGGCCGAATATTTTTGCTTCTCCTTGATCGGCATTTTCCATCCCTAACGCGATCTTGATAATGGTTGATTTACCGGATCCGGAAGGGCCAATTAAACCTAGAATTTCTCCAACATTGATTTCTAAGTTGATGTCTTTTAAGACTTGTAATTTACCAAAACTCTTCGCAATTTTGGTTAAAGTAACCACTTTTTCCATCACGATTTCCTCCCATTTTTATTAGGTGAGTAATTACTCACTTACCACAGATTTAATTTAACACCACTGCATATAAAACGCAATCGTATTTAACTTCAATTGAAGTTAAAATATACTTAATAACTAAATACTGCTTGCTAATCCCCTTACGTAATTAGATATAAATAAGCATGGAGGTGAGTTTTAATGGCTAATTATTCCACTGGTGAACTAGCCAAAAAAGTAGGGGTAAGTATCCGCACGGTTCAGTATTACGACCGGCGACAACTGCTTTCCCCTGCTAAACTTTCAGAAGCGGGTCGGCGTGTTTATACCGACCATGAATTAGAACAATTAGAATTAATTACTTTCTTGAAATCGCTCGGACTTTCTTTGAATAATATTAAGGAGCTTTTAAACAGCCCGAATTTTGACGAAGTGCTCCAAACTTTGCTTAACCAAGAAGAACTACAATTGAAGCAAAAGATTAAACAACAAGAGGATACTTTAAAAACGATTGGTGAAATTAAACACTGGTTAACTGATCAAATTCCCATTACGCCTAATTCCTTTATTGGTATTGAGGAAAGCATTCGTCGGCGACGTAGTTTAACCAGAAAACGAAGCGCGTTGTTTGTTTTCGGGGGCCTAATTGATATTTTAGAAATATTGGCAATTTGGTATGGCATTTCCAGTAGTAACTGGTGGGTGGTGGTGGCCGCTTTTTGCCCCATTATAGTTGCGGTGGCAATTGCCGTATACGCATACTACCGCTCGGTTGAGTATGTCTGCCCGCAATGCGAAGCATACTTCAAGCCAGCGTTTGGCGAATTTTTCTGGGCAAAACATTCACCAAAGACTCGTTGGCTAGGGTGCCCCAACTGTGACTATGAGGGTTATTGCGTGGAAATATAGCACATTCCAAATCCCAGGTAACTCTCGAGGATCAATTAAAAAAGAACGTTAATCGCGGATTATGCGATTAGCGTTCTTTTTTGGTTAACCGACGGAAACTAGAGGTTGGAGTTTATTTTAGCCGTACTAATCTAATTTTTGCCCACCAGTAAAAAGCACGTCTCAAAATGGATTAGCATTCTTAAAACGTGCTTTCAAATTGATTGTCCTTAATTAGGTTTAAAAATTAATCTACACTACTTTATTAATCAAAAATCTTCTTAACTAGTCCAAATGCTGACCAAGCCTTTGGCCAACCCGCGTAAAATGCGAGGTGAGTAACTAATTCCACCATTTCATCTTTAGTTACGCCATTGGTCTTAGCCATTTTCATATGTGCTTCCAATTGAGGGAACGCTCCTTGAGTTAGTAAACTCGCGCAAGTAATCATACTCCGGTCCCGTGCCGAAAGCTGACTTTCACGCGACCATACTTCCCCAAATAATACGTCATCATTGAGTTCTGCAAATTTAGGTGCTAAGTCGCCTAACTGTTCACGTCCAGCCGTTTGTTTTTTTGCCATTCTATTCATCCTCCTCAACTGCTGCATATTGTTCTTCACTAACGGGCTCTAACCATTCTGGAGTTCCTGCGGTAATTGCCACGTGGGTAAACCAGCTGTCCTTAGTTGCACCGTGCCAGTGCTTGACGTCCTCGTGAGTAACCACCACGTCACCGGTTGTAAGATGCTGCGCCGTTTTTCCTTCTTCTTGGTACCAACCTTCGCCGCCGATAACTAATAAAATTTGAAAGCCATTGTGGTGGATATGCCAGTTATTGCGGCATCCCGGTTCAAAAGTTACGTTACCCACTCCTACGTCAATCTGAGGGTCGGCTACCAAGTTCTGTAGATAACTTTGGCCGACAAAATATTTTGCGTAAGCATCGTTCTTGGGTCCAATAGGAAAAATTCCCCCAGCTTTAATTGCTTCATTTTTCATTTTTAAAATCCTTTCAAATTTCAAGTATTTATTCGTTAAAGTTTCTCTTAGTCTTGTCCGTCTTAAATGGCGAGGATAAAGAGCGGTCACTTTGTCCCATAAAAAAACCGCAACTTTATCAACATGGATAATGTTACGGCTGTTTTTAGTATACGTAAAATACTTATTTGTTATTATGGTATGCTCCAAAGGCATCCCTAAAGTAATTAATAAATTCATTAACTGCCGGGGTTAAATTTCGTTCTCGTCGCCAAACTAGTACGCAATTGGTTTTTACTTCTGGTTGCAGCCGAATAAATTTGACCCCTTCTGGACGAATTTGTGCGGTCGCCCCTTCAATTCCAAAAGCTTGTCCAACTTGGCGTTTAACTAACGCTAAAACGTTGAAAATTAAATTGAAATTTCCTACCACTTTTAGCTGTGCGTAGTCAATGCCACTCCATTTAGTAACTAGCTGCCGAACCTCCGGCCTTTGCGCGATAAATAAAGGCATTTCTCGTAGATCAGCTGGCTGAATAGCATTCTTTTTAGCCCAGGAAGAATCTTTTGAAACCAGTAATCCCCATCTTTCGGTGCGGGGCAGGGTGATTTCCCCATATTTCTCGGTCGCGACCGGTTTTAACAGGACCGCTACGTCTAAAAGCCCCTTGTCCAATCGCGTGGTAATGTCGTCGCTAGTACCACTGTAGACGGTAAACGTCACCTGTGGGTAGTCTTGCACAAACTTTTCTAAAATCAAAGCTAGCGTATCCGAATTATCAGCTTCCACGCATCCAATGGCAATTCGCCCGCTAAACAGTTGCTTTCGCCGATTTTCAAACTCGAGGTTGGTTTGTTGCGTTAATTGTAAAATTTCTTCCGCACGAGTTTTCAAAAACAAACCAGCATCCGTTAACTGTAATTTACGACGCCCCCGAATAAATAAGGAGGTTCCTAGTTCATTTTCCAGCTCCCTTAGCTGGCGACTAAGCGTTGGTTGAGTGATATGCAGGGCTTTTGCAGCCTTAGAAATGGTTCCCTCTTCAGCAATCGTCCAAAAATATTTAAGCGTACGAATTTCCATATTCTTCCCCAATCATTTCTAAAATTGAAGTTCAACACGTTTATTTTAACTTAATTTAACTTCAATAAGTACCGCTATTTCAACCATCATCAACTGCTAAACCAAGGATAAGTTGAAGAAGAACCTAGAGGGGTTGAACCACATCATTAAGCACTCTACCTGGCCCTCTCCGCTTAGCCTAAAAGCGACCATCACGCCTAAATTTGGCATAATGGTCGCCTTTCAGTGAATGTTTATAAACCACCCAACTTTTGACATAATTTTCCTTAGTTCGTGAAATTTAACGGTCAAAAACGACGCTGTCACCTGACTTTTTTTCGCGATCGGCACCAATAAAACGCAGATCTGTCCCAATTTGACCCAAGAAATCCATTAACGCCGGGTTTAGACCTAATTCGTCTAGTGCGTCCGGATCCACCTGGTAACGAATGGCGTCTTCGTGGCCCCGCGCAACTTTTTCAACCCATTGCGGTTCGCGCAGCGATTCACGGCCCAAAGCGACGAAGTCAATCCCTTCGTCCATCACCTTTTCCGCGTCGGCTGGCGTTTCTACCGAACCAACTCCGATAATTGGTAAACGATTATGCACTTGTTTTTTAATACGCAAAATGGTGGGCCGTTTTTCACTGTCGTCGTTTAATGACTTTCGCCATACGTTCCCCATCGAAACGTGGAGATAATCCAGCGGTTGGTCAGCCAATTCGTCGATAAATTGCAGGGTGTCCGCTAGACGTATTCCAGGCTCTTCAATCTCTTCTGGTGAAATACGATAGCCCAGCATAAAGTGGTCTCCAGCATATTTGGCAACCGCACGATGTGCAGCCTGAACGACTGCCAGCCCAAAGTTCATCCGTTTTTCCACCGAGCCACCCCAGTGATCCGTGCGCCGGTTGGAATGCGGTGAGAAAAATTGTTGAATCAAATACGTATTGGCACCGTGAATTTCGACCCCGTCAAACCCTGCTTGAATTGCTAGTCGGGTAGCTTCGCCAAAGGCTTTGATGATTTGCTCAATTTCAATTTCTGACAATTCTCGAGGAGTTTCCATTCCTTCTCGCGGAGCGGCTACCGCACTTGCGCTAACCGGTTGGGTGCCCCGTAAAACTTTGCTATTTGACATCCGTCCGGCATGAAAAATCTGCAAAATTGCCTTAGTACCACCCTTTTTCATGGTTGCGGCTAGTTTAGCCAATCCCGGAATGAAGCGGTCGTCCGCAACCGAAAGTTCGCCTTCAAACCCTTTGCCGTTATCCGTGACGTTAGCAACCGGGCTAATAAACATGCCTACTCCTCCAGCGCGCAACCCTGCGTAGAATAGGTCGTCTCGGGAAACCGATCCGTCTTCTAAACTAGATTGGATGGTCATTGGCGGAATCACCACTCGATTTTTGACTTGTGCCCCATTTTTAAACGTGTATGGCTGTAAAAACTTGTAGCTCACCATTTTTTCGCTTCCTTTCTAAAAATTCCTTACACTTACGAGTATACTAGGAAAACGGTTCCAATCAACCGAAAACACTTATCATACTAAAACTAATTACTTATACATAAAAATCTATCATCCACCTGGCATTACAAAAAAGCTCCCCAAGGATTTTCATCCTTGAGGAGCTTTATCTAAATTGGTTACACTTTAGTTTAATTGGATTAAATCATTACCGTAATGGTTGCTGCTACTAGAATTAGTACTAAACCAGCAATCGTAACGGCCATTTCTTTTGGCGTCTTTTTTTGACCTAAGAACCAAATTCCGGTTAAGGTTGCCAAAACTACTGACGTTTGTGACAAGATGAAACCAGTTGCCAAACCATTCATGTTTGGTTGTGCCGAAATCAAGTAAGTCAACGCTGCAAAGGCAAAGAAAAAGCCCGAAATGATTTGTTTATAAGAAACTGCTTCAGTTAAGGCCGATTTTTCGCCCTTCATCGAAAGGAAGACGGCGTAAACAACGCCCACAATTACCATTCCAATCGCCTGTGGTAAGAAAGCGTGCATCCCGTCAACTGGAGTTGCTTGAGGAGCCGCCGAATATACCCAGTATCCGATTTCCCCGACTGCTAACCAACCCACTGCTTGGGTGATTAACTTGGAATTTTCCTTTGTTTTGTGTTCCGACCAAACCGTCAAGGAAGCACCAAAAATGATCATGATTAACGCGATTCCACCAACGATTTTAGCCGTGATTCCTGGCCAGTTTCCTAAGGCGATCACGCCCCATAACGAAGCTCCCAAGAGTTGAAACGCCGTAGTAATTGGCATTGCACGTGATGAACCAATCATTGCAAAACTCTTAAATGTAATAATTTCAGCACTTGCCCAACCAATTCCAGAAGCGATGGTTAAAACTAAGTTCCAACCGGTAGGTAAGCTTAGGCCGTTCACCATTGCGACTACCAACGCAAAAATGAAAGTACCAAAAGCGGTCCCGACAATCTGGTCAACCGGACGACCGCCGATTTTAGATGCTAGGGTAGGAAACAGTCCCCACCCAATCAACGGTCCAAGACCGATTAAAATTGCTGTTGCATTCATACTTTTTCCCCCTTAAATAAAGAGGCTGGGAACATTGCTTCCGCAGCCTCGGTTAATTCCTATGGCGTTGACCAAACATATTAATAATACGCCTTCAATAGGTCAATGGAAATCTTTTATCGTAGTTAATATTGACTATCTAACTGCTCAATCCCCTTAAGGGTAATTAAAATACTACGCCACTTTCCAAAATGATATTTGAATAAGGCGTCATTTCTCCCGTCCGAATGAACGCGCGACAGTTGTTTAAGTCTTGCTTCATTTCTGAGTGTGGAATGAAAGTAACCGGCACGTTAGGCATTATTTCTTGAATGCTTTCCAACATCTTAGGATTTTCGGTCTTGATTTCTTCCGCTAAGTAAATTCGTTGTACTTCTAATTCTTCTAAAACGTTCAAAAGTACTTGAGTAAAGCTTGGAATTCCATTATCAACTGCTAAGTCGATTTTTTCGGTTCCTGCTGGTACTGGCATACCCGCGTCACCAATGCTTAACTTATCGAAGTGACCCATTTGGGCAATTACCCGTGAAATATCTGAATTGATTACTTTTGTTTTTTTCATTTTTTCCGCACCCCTTCGTTAATTTAATTCTTTCTTGTATGGAATCGATGGTTGCGCACCAAAGCGTTGCACCGTCAATGATGACGCCTTATTACCATAAAGGATTGCGTCTTTAAGATTGCTAAAGTCTGGATTCAAAACCGTGCTCATGGCACCAATGAAAGTATCTCCGGCTGAAGTAGTGTCAACGGCCTTCACCTTAAATGCGGGAACGATCCCGGTTTCACCATTAACACTGTAGAAAGTTCCCTTACTACCAATGGTGATTAACACGGCCTTAATTCCTTGGTCATGCAAAGCTTTAGCAGCCTTCACCATGCTAGCTTCGTCAGTGACTTCAATTCCAGTGAGGATTTCAGTTTCCGTTTCGTTAGGAATAATCATATCCGTTACGGCTAGCAAATCATCCGGAACCTTTTCAATTGCGGGAGCCGGATTCAAAATTGTTTTTACACCCGCTTCGTGAGCGATTTCAAAAGCCTTAGTAGTTGCTTCCAACCCAGTTTCAAATTGAGCAATAACGAAATCACTATTTTTAATCACGTCTGTTTTAGATGCTACGTAATCCGGAGTAAAGGCCATGTTTGCACCGGCATGAAGCATAATTTCATTTTCACCAGCGTCGTCAACCACAATGTATGCTTGACCAGTTGCCTGATTGTCCAAAGTAGTAACTCCACTAAGGTCAATGTCTTCATGTTCTAGTAAATCTAACATTGCCCGGCCAGCATCATCGTTTCCTACTGCACCAATAAAATTGGTTTTTGCTTCGGAACGCTTAGCTGCCACCGCTTGGTTTGCGCCCTTGCCGCCCCCAGCGGAGAAGATTTCTTTTGTATGCATCGTTTCTCCAGGTTTGGGCATTTGCTTAACCCGAATTGTGCGATCTAAATTAATACTTCCAATAATCGTTACCGTACTCAACTTGTTTTCCTCCTGAGTTATAAAAATTGCCATTTATTTTAGGTAAAACGTTTTACTAAACAAAAAAATAAAAATGCCTTCCGCATGAAAACGTTTTAAAGACATAATAGAAATATAGCACAACACTTAAATTAATTCAAACGGGCAGTGGAAAATCGTTTTACTAATTGAACCGGCAACAACTCTTCTTCCCATTGTTTGTTAGGCTTTTCGATTCGGTCAATTAACATTTTTGCCGTAGTTTGCCCTAATTCAAAAATTGGCTGCGCAATCGTAGTTAACTGGGGGACCACGTATTCGCACATATCAATGTTATCGTACCCAATTACGCTGTAATCTTCAGGAATTCGGCATCCCTGATCAGCCAGCCCGAGGTATAACCCTAAGGCAATTTGATCGTTTACCGCAAAAATCGCCGTCGCGGGCGAATTAATTACCGCTTGGGCCGCTTTACGTCCGCTCTTTTTGGATAGCTCGGCGTCTACGCGAACAATCTCGTCTTCCCCAAATACCGTTTGGAAGCCGCGAAGTCGGTTTTGAATATTTTCCGTGGCGTTTTCAGGCATTACAACGGCGACTTGCCGGTGACCTAAATCCCATAAATGTTGGGCCGCTTGTTGTCCACCAGAAAAATCGTCGGTAAGAACCGCGTCGCTGATTCCCTCCGACTTTTTTTGGTCTAAAACGATAAAAGGAAATTTTTCGCCGCGCAGAATTTTTTGAATTGCCTCGTTAGAAATTGACGAGCTAGCAATGATAAACCCATCGACTCCCCGGTGGGTAAGTTCCGTTAAATAACGGTCTTCCTTGCCTTGCTCCATATCCGCGTTGCAAAGCATCGTCATGAAATCATATTGGTATAATACGTTTTCAATCCCGCGAACTAAGCTGTTGAAAAAGGGATTAGTAATGTCCGGAACCAACACCCCGATCATCTTACTTTTCTTCATAATCATCCGCTGCGCAAAGTAATCTGGTTCGTAACCCAGTTTTTCTTTAGCGCGTTGAATCCGTTTGATCGTTCTTGGAGAGAAACGAGAGCCGTTCCCATTTAAAGCTTGGGAAACCGTGGTAACGGAAACCCCGGCAGCTTTGGCAACGTCTTTGATCGTAACTTTCTTTTTATTCATTATGTCAACCACACCTAAATTGATAAATTGTTTTAAGGAATAGTGTACACTAAAAAAAGCAAGCGTGTGTAAATCTCTTTGGAAGATTTTACGGTCTCATAGAATGAATAATTAATTATTCACCTGAAAAATTAATTAATCCGTGGGCTTTACCAAACTGGCAAAAAGCATTTTAATGCGCGATTCCTTAGTTACGGAACCTAAAAAACAGGCTGCCAGAAATCCCTGACAGCCCGCTTATAAAACTAATTTTTAACTTCAATTGAAGTTCATTTTTAACTTCATTTAACTATTCCTAAAGTTTGTAAGATCAGATAAATGTTCAATAAAATCAATATTATTGTAGCAATCCAAGCACACCACTTCACCCACTGACGGTTAGCAAACTCACCCATCAGTTTTTTACTACTGGTATACATTACCAACGGAATTACCGCGAATGGCAACGCAACACTGAGGAACACTTGGGAGAAAGTCAATAGATTTTCAATCTTGGCTTCGTCACCATGATAGTAAATCGCAAAAATCAAAACCGGTGCCACCGAGAGCAAACGGGTTACCAACCGTTGTACCCACAACGGAACCCTCAGGCGAATGAAACCTTCCATGATAATTTGTCCAGAAAGGGTTCCGGTAATCGTTGAACTTTGTCCAGACGCGAGCAACGCTACCGCAAATAGCATACTCAACATTGGACTAGCAATTGCTCCAACAATTTGATTGTCACTAAGCGCATTGAACAAGTCCACAAATCGACCTAACGAGCTATCGGTTCCGTAAAACAAAGCCGCCCCTAAAATCAAGAGCAAACTGTTGACGATAAACGCCAAAAATAGTTGCATATTAGAGTCAATCGTGGAAAAACGAATTGCTTGAGCCACGTTTTTACGATCCCGGCGGTCAATTTCACGCGTTTGCGAAATCGAAGATCCTAGGTAAAGGTCGTGAGGCATTACGGTTGCCCCCACGATTCCCAATGATAAATATAGCATTGAATTGTTCTGCAAAATTACTGGTGCAGGCACGTAACCTTTAATGATTCCCGAAATACTAGGATCCGAAAGGAAAACTTCGTAAGCAAAAACAATTAAGATCACCATTACCAATGTCGCTACAATCGCCTCAATTTTCCGGAAGCCTAAGCGCATTAGCAATAGCAAAATCAATACATCCGCTGCGGTAATCAAGATTCCGATAATTAGTGGAATGTGGAATAATAGCTCAAGCGCAATCCCTGAACCAATAATTTCCGCAATGTCGGTCGCCATAATTGCTAATTCAGCAACCACCCACAGCATAAATCCGACTCGTTTGCTAGTACGCTCCCGAGTTAACTGCGCTAAATCCTTTCCGGTTACAATTCCTAACCTTGCCGACATTGCTTGTAAAAGCATGGCAATTAAACTAGAAATCAAAACCACCGACAGCAACGTATATTTAAATTGAGCACCACCCGCGATTGACGTAATCCAATTCCCTGGATCCATGTAACCAACCGCGATTAAGATTCCCGGCCCGGTATAGGCCATTAACGTTTTGAAAAAGCCGGCATTCTTTGGCACCTTAATACTACCGTTAATCTCATCTAAGCTCTTGTTATCTACTTCATCGAGTTTTTCTGACATTGTAGTCCCTCTTTTCTATTGGTTTAGAAATTCGGTAACTTGAAACAAACTCTCCACGCTAAAAATTGACCCATTTTAATATCAGCGAATTAAAAATGGATCAATTTTTGATATCTTCTTTTTTAAAACGGAGTGCTCTTTTCAAAAACCATAACTACTATACCATAAACCGTTATTTAAATGACCACAATTGCGCTTAATTTTTTTCACAACGTTCCGTGGCCTTCAATTATCGCTTACGGGTTAACACAGCGATTGCAAACATAAGGTTCACTACGACAATAATTCCCCAGTTAAATTGAAACTGATGAGGGAAAAAGTCCGCCACCCACCAGCTCATCCCCGTGGTAATCAGCGCAAACAAAAGTATTTCGCGGATTTTACGACGCCAATCCATCAAATTCACCCAACTTATTTTTAATCAATTTAGTCATTTAAGGACCCATTGTCACATTTAAGCGTTAAACCAATTATAGCGCCTATGGTTTAACTTGCCTAACTTTAACTAGTCCCTCGGGCGTCACCCGAAATAATCCAGTACGATAATCTTGGTGATAGGTCTTTTGCAACATTACCGTAAACGTACGGTGCCATTCTGGAAGCGCGATGTATTGGTAACTTTGAACTAATTTTTTAAAGTCGGTTGGCGACATCATGAAATCTTCACGAGTGACCACGTTGTCCGAAAAGAAATAATATTTTCCAACGTATCCCGCGTAGTAACTTGCTACGTCATCTTGATGCGGGTCGACTAACAAAACTTTTTGGTGGTTGTACTTGGTGGTCTGCTTGGCGATTTGGGGCAGCTGGACCGGCAGCGCTTCTTGACTATGCGCGTTATTATACTCCACACCATCAATTTCTGAAATCATTAAAATTGTTGAAAAGATCATCAGTGCAAGCGTCGTGAATTGGTAAATGTTTTTGGTAATCAGAGAACTAAACGAACGAACGCCTCGTTTTTGAATTTCTTGTACAAACATTGCCCGATCCATCGCTATCGCAATTGCTAAAGCAGCTAGGAAGAGGTTTAAAACCACCATGCTAGATTAAGTAACGTTCTAGTCCATCAAGGTGAATGGCCTCCTTGTACGGCATGGAAACGAGGTACATAGCCAATACACTCACGTAATAAACCACAAAACTAAGGTCGATGGCTAATAGTACTTTTAAAAGCGGAGTGCGCTTATGTAAAACAAGTCCAATCACCACCCAGGCCACGATTAAACCAATGTTAATTAATAAAACGCCCCTCGTAGACAGGGAATTTAACGTTAAAATTTGATGAATGAATTGGTGGCTAATCCGACCCATTACGGCAGAGCTTTCGTGGTTTAGCTGACTTTGATACGCTTGGGCGCTGATCTGATGTTTAGTAACTGTGTGAAACGTGTTGTGCACGTGTTGGTTCCACCAAAAAAAGGGCAAATAACTGAGTCCCATAGTAAGTGCAGTTCGCCATGACGCAAACCGGATCCGTAACCAACGCTTATCAACGCCATAGTTAGTGGTTAACGAGTACATCAGATAACATCCAATCATCACCACGTACATCGTCCCCGAATTTTTAATTAGTAACAGTTCTGCGCTAAAAATCCCAGCAGTTACGCATTGTAACCACGGATGGCGACGATACGAATAAATTCCCGCAAAAGCCGCAGCCGCCAACACTGGCAAAACAAAGTCTACCAGAAGGTTATTCATCCGAATTGCGATGTTAAAAACGTTACTGATGGCAATGATGAAACACAAGAAGAATGCTGTCATAGTACGACTACGATCCCGTAATGCAGCAAAAAGGGCGTATAGTCCCGCCCAAATCAACAGGAATTGTCCCACTAACATGGCGCCTTCACTAAAACCAACCCAGCTAACAAATTCCGTAATCCATAAAGCCGCGGCCGGCGGGTAGGACGTGAAAGAAATTAAAGTTTCGCCTCCGGCTGGTAAGTGCCCTTGAAACAATAAGAACTTAACCATTACGGCCCAGTGAGAATAATTATCGTAGTGAATTAAGGGACTGAGATATAAAGTGTGGCCCATCATAATGCCCAAAAACATCATCCAAAAGTCAAAATAATGGATTCCTTCAAAGGGGAGCTTTCCCCGATTAAAACTGATCAAGCCGACCCGCACAACCAGTCCGATACAACCCACAATCACGACGGCCTTAAGCCCGAACTCCAATAAATTTAGCATTGCCAGAAAGTACAACGCCAAGGTTTGGACGACCATTGCCGTAATCCACGACATGTACTTGTTTACGCCAGCCATTCGGATTAACCCCGTATATCCTAGCTGTGCCATTGCAAAAACAATCAAACCAAAAAATGACATTTTTCCATTACCTACATTTCTAAGCTAACTTTTATGAACGCCGCATAAAGCGCGTCGCGGACCGTTCTAATTCTTTCAATCGCAAAATTACGTTCAAATGAAGTTGGTCAAACGGTGTTAGCCAATTATCTTGTTCTTTAGAGAGGAACTTGTTTTCCCCGTCATACGTTAGTTCTAAGTAGTAATCCTGATCCTTACGGTCTTCAATATTAATTGTCACTCCGTACCATTTCGGTTCAGTATCGACTACTCGGACAACTTTGCTCTTAAAATGAATTGGATAATTTTTGTAATAGATGATTCCCGTCGTTTCCGTTCCCATTTCTAGTTGATTTTGGTCGTCATCCAATTCAAACGAAAAACCGCCATCCGAAACGTCTCGGGTTTTAAAATCCGCCCACTTTCCATTTGCCAACTGCATGCGACCATTTGCGTGGCGAATAAACCGTTCGCTACGACGATGAATGTCTCGTTTCATCGAGATAAACAGGCAGAAACTAAGGTTAATGAAGTGCATTACCAACCAAAATGTAATTACACTTCCCACAATAATTTCTGACCCCCACTTTCCCCAGTTAAATTTAATAATCGCAATTAACGTTAGCGACCATAAAATCAAGTACGGGATGATGTACAATTTGTCTCGCCAAGAAAATTGTACTTTTTTATCCGTTACTTTAAATTTTTTGGCGTGAATACCAATTGATTCCAGTAACACGGGTAAAAATAAGTATGGGGCAAAAAAGGTTTCTTGTATTTCTCCCCACCGTTCGTTACGAATATTGCTGGAGGCATCTCCCAGTACAAAGTGCAGCAAGAAATATCCCGGTGCCCAGACAATCATTAGCACCCAGAAATTAGCATTAACGACCTGCACTTTAAAAAGAGCGTACAAAATCGGAGCCGCAATATAAATTAATCGGCGCAAAAAGGACCACCAGTAAAGCCACGTATTAATCAAAATAATTCGATTAATTAAGTTGATTTTGGGATTCAAAAAGATGTGGAGGTTACGACAACTTTGAATTACTCCCCGAGCCCAGCGCGTCCGTTGCTTGATAACACTCTTCATATCTACCGGAGTAATTCCGCTTGAAACGGGTTCTACCGTTGCCAAACTCTTATAGCCCTCACTGTTAATTTTGGTTCCTAATTCGAAATCCTCCGTGATTGTATCCGTAGGGAAACCGCCCACTTTATCGACCGCTTCCCGTAAGAACACCGCGTTAGACCCGGTAAATAAAGCATGCCCGTTGGCACCGTTTAAAACGTTAACGTCACGCGAGAAAAAGTCTTGTTCGTTAACTACCGCATCTTGCAAAAAGAGGTTGAACTGGAAAATATCTGCGTTATAAAAGCTTTGTGGCGTTTGTACAAATCCTAACGGCACGGTATGATCGGGATCTTCTTGCAACTCAGCAAAATTTTCCGTAAAAAACGGGACGCTCTCCATTAAAAAGTTGGAGAAAGGTACCATATCCGCGTCAAAGATGGCAAACAACGGCGCATGAAGCTGTTCCAATGCATTGTTAATGTTTCCCGCCTTAGCATGCTTATTTTCTTCCATCGTAACGTAATTAGCATGGTACTCCTTGGCTAACTGGCGAACTTCCGGACGATTCCCATCGTCTGCAATCACCACGTTAACCAACTTAGGGTCGGGATATTTCATGAATTTGGCCGCATTCACGGTTTTACGCAATAAAGCCACCTCTTCGTTATGGGTGACGATAATCACGTCAATCGCCGGGAGGGGTTGGCGATCATCAAAATCCGGGATTTTAAAATCAACCGGCTTCTTTTGCCGAATTAACCGGAAAGCAATCAATACGTAAGCCGTAAAGTTAGAGACAATCTCACTACCAACCAACATCAACGCAAAAATTAGTGTAAAGAGGTGGGCGTGCCACGGAATTGTAAAAAACACCCGCCATAACAGGTACAAAACGGACAAAACAATTGCTAAAATATAACTAATTTTTTTGATTTTTGGCATTAGTCAGCCCCTCGCTTTTCCTTAAAGATCAAATCACGTTGGATTTGATAGCTGATAATAAATAACGTAAAGTCCACCACAATTTTAGCGATTAACGGTGCGACACTGCCCTGGCTGTGTGGTAACCATCCCGTAACTAAATCAGTTAGGTATCCGGAAGCAAACATTTGGATAATAAACAACACCCCGTATTTAATAACGGTCTGACGTCCCTGTTTGCCAAATACCACCCGATGGTTCAGCGTGTAATTAACCATCGCAGATAGCAAGCGTGAAACAATTGTGGCCACGATAATTCGTTCTCCAAGTAATTCTTTTCCCATCAAAACAATCATTAATTCAAACAATCCTACATCAACTAGAAAAGAAATCAACCCGCTCATCGCGAATTTCAAAAAACGTGCGTATATTGCGACCGAATCACGAACCACCCGAAAGTGTGATGACTTATTGCCATCTAAATAAATTGTGGGGATTGGTTGTTCGGTAATCTTAACCTGGAACTTCCGTGCTCGAAGCAACATGTCAAACTCAAATTCAAAACGTTCTCCCGGAAAACTAAGTAATTGCCTCACGTAGCTTCGAGGAATCACCCGCAGACCAGTTTGCGTATCTGAAATATTTTGCCGAGTGAGCATGCGCACTAATTTACGCGTTAATACGTTACCAAACTGGCTCCGCCATGGGATTTGATTTGTAAATTGACGTGCACCGATAATTAAGTCTTGCGGATGCTTTTCAAACTGATGAATACAAGCCGCTAATGCATCCACCGGATGTTGTCCATCCGCATCCATGGTAGCAATCCCCTGAATTTGTGGGAAATTTTCTAAAATGTACTTGAAACCCGTTTTCAACGCGGCTCCCTTTCCCCGATTAACCTCGTGATGCAGTATACGAATACGTTCATCTTCCATATCTGCAAGACGTTGGAAAATCGGCTGCGCTTGCTGGTCGCTACCATCGTCAACGACCACGAGTGCCTGTACGGGAACCGAACTTTCTAACAGCTCCTGAATTAAATCGAGTAATTTTTCATCAGGATTTAATGCCGGAATCAAGACGCCGTAAGCTTTCATTGGTTTCCTCCGATATCTATTTTTTAATTATGAAAAAACTATGTGTTTTTTGTGGCTTGGTGTATCAAAAAACATATAGTTACGATTATTTTTTTAAGGCTTAAAAATAACATAGTTTTTCAGTTACACTAGCGTTTATCATACTTCAAAACGGGCACCAATTCAATTTAAACTAGTAATTAAACAATAAAACATTAAATGAACTCGATTTTACATTTAGCCTTGAACGAGTAGAATTAAAATGTGAGGTTAACTCAAAAAAATACATACTATTTAAACCATTTTACTAAAGAAAACTATTAAACTAATTTGTAATTATTTACTTAAAGAAAGTGGGTAAACGTAATGAACTTATGGGGAGCAGTCTTTTTTATCCTGAGCCAAATTGGTTTTGCAGGCATCCTACGCATGGCAGGGATCGATAAATATTTGTCCTGGATCACTTCCACAGTTATCCAGACCCTCCTTCTCTATATTTTGGCCATGGTTGGCCTGCTTTCCTTCGGGATCCGCTCCGTCGTCTTCGTTGGATGTGTTTTTTTCTTACTTCGTCTCATCTTTATCGTCCTTCAAATTGGTAAATTGCCTTTCGAAGGAATTCATTATTTTGACGTCTGGATGGTGGTAATCGGGCTTACCGTGCTCCACACGCTAAGTCAAAGTATCCTTATTCACTATGACAACTACTCCCACTGGGCCATCATTGTTAAATATCTGCTTACCCAAGGGCATCTTCCAATTGCAGGCGATTCAATCATTTCTTTTACGTCTTATCCGCCTGCGACCGCTCTTTGGATTACCGAATTTGTTAGCTGAGTTGGTTTTAACGACGGGACCATGCTGGTTGCTCAATTTTTATTAATCTGGGCTAGTTTATACGCCCTTTTCGCCGTCCTACGCGACCGTACCCGTTCAATGAACGGTTTCTTTCTTTGTTTCATTATCGCGATAATAAATGTTTTTAACATCGCAATTCGAATGAATAATTTACTGGTTGATTTTGTCCTTCCCGTAGTTACCGCAGCTGGATTTGCCGGAATTTATGCCGAACGAAAACATCCCCTTTGGCAATGCAGCATCACCGCGCTTTTTAGTGCCGAATTACTATTAGTTAAAAATTCTGGAACCATGTACGTGGTAATGCTGGTTGCTTATTTGCTGTATTCACTTGCAACCAATCGCGAAGGCACGCGCTGGCAACGATGGTTTTGCAGCTTGGCTTTGAGTGCGTTTACCGCAGTAATTGGCTTTCTACCCTTTTTTTGGTGGAATCAACACGTTCACAACACCTTCACGACAATTTCTAAGCACCAAATTAGTGCCCAAGCGTACCAGCAACAGTTGCATCACGAAGGCAATGCCGTTGTTATCAAGATTGGCCATCGCTTTCTCGACCAAATATTAAATTGGCGTGCCCTATCGACCCGGGGGTTTTTGCTAATTAACGCTGGTTTATTAATTGGTTGGATTGTAATTACTTTCCTTATGCACCATAAAAATCCATTGCTAAAAACACTATTTGCTATCGACGTTAGTTTTCTAATTTACTACGGTAGCGTATTTGCCATGTACCTCGTTTCCATGCCCTACGCAGAAGCGATTCAACTTGATGGGTTAGAGCGCTACCTATCAAGCATGGTGATTTTAAATCTTCTGCTAGGCGCTATGGTATTAGCCGTGGTTATGGACCAGGCGATGTTCGAACAAAGAATTGGCCGGCGGGGGGTTCGTTCCTTTAAAAACGTGTTTACCAAAAATCTTTATCAGCTTACGGCGTTGGTACTAATGATTTTCTCCACCATTTTAATGTTTTCAGAAATAAACGGAATCGAATATAACAACACCTTGGGTAAAGAACAGCTTCCAGTTCAACTAAAACAAATTGCCCAACCTTCGATGACTTACAATCACCGCAAAATTTTACTGGTAGACCCGCACACTAACGACGTTAATAACTACTATGCCGGTTACGTTGGCCGTTACTACTTCTTTTCCGATAAAGTCGTTGGTCAAGAGAACTTTATGATGGATCCGGCTACTTTTAAAAAGACCGTTGCCGCTTACCAATACGTAGCTTTACCAGAATGGCACCGCACATTTACGGTAATGTTGCAAAAGACCTATCATCAAAGTTATAAAACCGGGCTTTACCGCGTTACTTCCCGTGGATTGCGTCGGGTGCAGAAAATAACTCCGGTTAAAAATTAACCAAACGATTTCATTTTCCCTAAATTACTTGTATCATAGAAATGTAAGCGCATTATCAGACCATTGAGGAGGATTCACCCATGCTTTTAACCATTGTTCGTCACAGTACTAGTCAAGATAACGGTCGCGGATTAGTTTCCGGAGCCCGTTCCGACGTCGGTTTGTCCCCGGCTGGAATCGAATATGCTAAGGAAGTTAGTCAAAATTACGATTGGCACCAGTTTGACCACGTTTTTTGCAGTCCCATGCTGCGTGCTAAACAAACCGCGAAGATTCTTTTAGGTGATGACGCTGCGCTCACCTATGATCCCCGGATTACTGAAATGGACTTTGGCGATTGGGACGGGGTCTCCGAAAAATTAATTTACGACAAGCATCCCGAAGTTTTTGACCGTCTTGGTATGTTCAACGCCAAGTACGCTGACTACGCGCCCCATTCCGAAAGTTATGCCGCACTGGTTGCGCGGGTAAGCGGGTTTGTCGAAGACCTTAAACAGCAGTTTGCTGATCAATCCGTACTATTAATTTGTCATGGGATGACAACTCGGGCAATTTTTGCAGCCATCTTCAACGTTGACGTAGCTGAATTTGGCATTGTTCAAAACGTAACCCTAAATCAAATTCACCTTGATGAAAAGGACCACTTTAAGCCCCGGTTAAATTGCTATAATAATCGGGTTTAGTTCGGCTAACCCGTAACTTCGACCATTCAATTTTCTGTAAACAAAAAGATGACGGTGCAGAATTTTCTAATTCGATCCGTCATCTTTTTTATTACTCGTGATAAAAACTACTATCCCAATACTTCTTTAATCGCGTCAACCATTGGGGTTAAAGGCTTTCCGAGGTATTTTTCAAAATCGTCAGGTTGCACTGCTAAAGCACCGCTTTTGACAATTTGTTGAAAGGAAACCAACAGTTCAGCCACGTTTTGTGGTACTCCCGCATTTTCGACGAGGTTTTTTGCAGCGGTAGCTTCATCCGCGCTGATCACTTCCAGGTCTTTACCAGTTGCTCCCCGTAAGGCTGCGCCCAAATCTTCGTAAGTACGAAGTGAACCACCTAATTCTAGGATTTTAGGGAAATCAAATTTTCCGGAAACGGCTCGTGCCGCAACTTCGGCGTATTCGCGACGAAGTGCCCAGCCAGCTTGGCCGTTGCCACCCGCATAGATGAACTTGCCACCTTTAGCGCCCGCTGCTAAAAAGGCCGCTTCGTTTTCCAAATACCAATTATTCCGTAAGAAAGTATGGGCAATTCCGCTTTCTTCAATAAGCTGCTCGGTAAACCGATGGTCAGCGGCGAGCGGACTAGTTGATTCCGTTGCCTTGCCAAAACTGGTGTACGCAATGTAGCTCACTCCCGCTGCCTTGGCTGCTTCGACGACATCCCGATGTTGCGCTTGGCGGTCACCATCCGTTGTACTCGAGACAAAGAGTAACCGATCGATTCCCTCAAAAGCTTTTTGCAAGCTTGCCGAATCAGTATAATCACCAATCCGTACTTTAATCCCCGCTTCCTTTAGCTTAGCACCCTTCTCTTCAGTCCGAGCAAGGCCGTATAGATTATCTTCTGGAACTAAATCCTGTAAAACTTTTAAAGCATATCCCCCAAAGTTACCTGTAGCGCCCGTTACTAAAATATTCATAATCAAATCCTCACTTTCGTTATTAACTAATTAGCTGTACATTTATAAATCACACGTTTATAATAAGGGTAGTAATTCTGATTGTCAAGTGATAAATTCTAGAAGGGAGTTGATGATAATGAAATATTCCATGCGTTTTAGCGATACCATCCACGTGTTGGCTTACATTGCCATTCTGCACGATACGGCCCCGTTGACTAGTCAAGCCATCGCAGCCAGTGTGGAAACCAACCCGTCTAACATCCGCCGAATTATGGCGTCACTTAAAAAAGCTGGATTGATTAAAACCACCGTGGGTAAGCCCCAGCCAGCGCTAACCCGGGCACCAGAACAAATTTCTTTATTAGACATTTTCAACAGTCTTGATGAGGCCGACACGAATTTAATTCAAGTTGACCCCAAAACGAACCCGGACTGCGTGGTAGGCGGCAACATCCAAGATGCTTTAAACGCTCAATACGCTCATTTTCAAAAAGTTGTCCAAGACGAAATGGCTAAAACCACTTTGGCCGACGTCATTCAGGATATTGCAACTAACGAAGTCAAAAAACGGCCCGAAAATCAGGAATTGGTAGCTAATTTTTTGAATTCATAATTTTACTAAAAAAGACGTAGGTGTACGTTCGAATTGAAGAATTTGGCAGTTTCTTCAATTAACGTAAATCCTACGTCTTTTTTTATTTTTTGAACTTGCTAGTTAAAGTTATTTTTTCAAAACCATACGTTCCGCATCCACGCCTAACTCGGTTTTGATCCGTTGCTGTAATTCTTCAGCAGCTTGTTGTGCACGTTGCGCTTGGTCAGCGTTAACCGCTTCGATAACCAATACCGCATCGGTAGTTTCATCAGTTAGCATGGTGCGTTGAGCCTCACGCCAATTAAAGCAGCGGCAAATAGCTCCAGTTTGGTCGTAATAAATGACTTCCCCTGGCAACGCTGGCTCATCTTCTTCTACTCCAAGGGGCCGGAAACTTTCGCCGCCCTTAGCAACTCCGAGATGCATCGTACCATCCATTTTTTGTAAATCTTCGCTGCCACACGGCACGCCAAATTCGAGCGAAATACTATTATAAATATCGACTAACGGGTTAATTGGACTAAGCGATTTTCCTTGGGAAACTCGTTTGAGCAACGCTTCAATTGACGAACGGGCGCCTTTTTTCTTCTTAAATTTGGTAAACGCATCCCGCCATTCACTAATCACCGGGTTATTCCGAAAAACATCATCAGTAATAAATTTCTGGGCTTCTTTAACGGCATTGTCTAACATTGCTTGATAGTGTTCCGTTTGCATAGCCGCCAGATGGTTATCAATGCCATGCGCTACCAATACTTGAAACTGCGCTTCGGGAAATAATTCCCAGATTTGATCATCAACGATTAATGGTTGCATATTAAACTTCCTCCTCTTAATACTTACAGATTAATTCACAGCCATTATCTAACAAAATAGGTGCAAATGCAACAAAACTAGCAAAAAATATATTATCTCTGCAAAACTTGATAAACACTTTTAGTGTTAATTACAACGCATCCCATAAGCTAAGTTAAGTTAAGTTAAGTTAACTTAGCTTATGCGCATAAATTATCATCTTTTAGCTCTTTCTTATTTCATCATGCGATTAACCATTTCGGTTACATGAGCATCTCGAGAAAACAATGAAATTTTTCTTGTAAAAGTTACTTCGAATTCTTTCATTTTCAAATGTGATATGTCTGCCGTTACTTTATTTATTGCGATTGACTTAGGTAATACCGTTATGTAGTTGGAGTTAGCGACCATCGCAATCATCGATTCACCATAATCAATTTCTACAATTTTAGGAGGATTTATTTGCAAATCTTGGTAAACCCGTATCAAACGTTGGTGAATCGGACAATATTTAGGATACATTAGCAAATCCATTTTTTGTAAAGTGCATGGATCAATACTCTCCTTATCAAGGTTAATAAGGGGATTATCTTTAGAATACACCAGAAAATACGGTTCTTCATCTACCTCTTTTTCTGAATAAATTCCATTTATTTCATCTTTGAAAGCTGAATCCATGAAAATTACATCAAGACTTCCTCGATTAAAGGGCTCAATCAATTCATCAATCCTATTAGTGATAGTAGTTGATTTAAACGCATTTAAAGATTTGACAAAAAAGTTAGGATACAAATAAGACGAAATACTATCTAGAGTCCCCAGACGTAATTCATTAACTTTAGTTTCTTTTTGACGAATCGCGTTCCTCAATCCCTCTACCTGAGAAATCAGCTGTTTTGCTTCCAAATAAACCCTCTGTCCAATAGGGGTTAGGGCCATCCCTTTAGAACTTCTTATAAACAACTCTTGTTCATAATATTCTTCAAGCTGTTTAATTTTTTTACTGATTGCGGGCTGTGTTAACGACAAATATGCGCTACTTTGATTAATACTTTTTAACTCGCTTACCTTCACAAAAATATATAAAAGTTCCAGATTGAGGGCATCGTTGAGAGCGTCAAGAAGTTTGTGTAAATAACAAGAAGACTTCTTCGTATCATTTTGT
>ERZ505992.44-NODE-44-length-48909-cov-9.32568_pt1 | contig 48909 bp, 49 predicted proteins | sample MGYA00513685_ERZ505992 | MGnify/ENA metagenome assembly ERZ505992
AATCGATGTCCGCCCTGTTCCAGCGTTGTCAGCCGGCCCCGGAAGTCGGACTAGGGCGCGCATCGGCTGACGAACAGGAATCCAGCTAATTCGTTCTGTTTCCAGCGGTTCTCAGCTGGTTGTTTTTGAACTTAGCTATTTTATAGTAGTGACGCTTTTCAGATGAGCGTTTCACCCCATGATTGCTTTGAAATCCAATCAATTCGGTGTGGACGGGTTACAGGGCAGTTGAGTTCTGATAGAATAAGCACTAAACAACTTATCAGAAGGAGGCGACGTCCGTGTCAACGATGTTAGTTGTCGAGGATTTATCAGCAGTTGGGGGAATCTCGCTGAGTGCGGCTTTACCGGTGTTAACGGCGATGCAATACGAAGTCGCAGCATTACCGACTAGTTTATTATCAACGCATACAAGTGGTTACGGGACACCGGCCGTGGTCGACTTAGCGGATTGGTTGCCACGGGTTTTTCAACATTGGACGCAGGCTGAATTGAAGATTGACCAGGCGTTGATTGGCTATTTAGGTTCGGTACCGCTATGTCAATTAGTGACGCAGTATTTGGCCCAACAACCGTTAGACTTATTAGTGGTCGACCCAGTTTTAGGCGACTTAGGCAAACTGTATCAGGGCTTTGATCAGCAGTATGTCGACGCGATGCGCGATTTGATCAAACACGCGGATGTCATTTTACCAAATACGACTGAAGCGGCGTTGTTGACCGGGATGCCGTATCAAGAAAATCCCGATTTAACGGCCATCTTGCCAGCGCTACAACAGCAACTAAAGCCCGGGGCACATGCGGTTATTACGGATGTCCAGCGGGGTAAAGAGATCGGCTGTGCGTGGCTAGATGATCACGGCGCGGTTCAATTCTATGGTCAGCCACGGTTACCCGGTCACTATAATGGCACCGGCGACACGCTCGCAGCGGTGATTGCGGGACTGTTAGGGCAGGGCGTCGACTTAGCGGCTGCCTTGAAGCGGGCCAATCAGTGGTTGCATCTTGCAGTCGCCGAAACGATTGCGCAGCAACGAACAGATGAGCGTCAAGGGATTGCCTTGGGCCAACTGCTTCGTGCAATTTTGAGCGTTCATTGAGCCTGGAACATGTTATACTAAGACGTAATTCATAATTAGGAAGGTGCGACTTCATGAGTACAGAAGTAGCAAGTGGCGCGGTCGTCTATCAGCAAAAAGACGGTCATCCCGCTTATTTATTATTGCAGAGCGCAACCAGTGATTTCTGGGGTTTCCCTAAGGGGCACGTTGAAGGCAACGAGACTTTAGCGGAAACAGCCAAACGCGAAATTCGTGAGGAGACGCAGATCGACGCGACGTTAGATACGAATTTTAAAGCGTACACTGAGTACGATTTACCAAACGGCAATTTGAAGCAAGTGACCCTATTTGTCAGTGAAGTGCCGAGTGGCGTGGTGGTGACGCGGCAAAAAGCTGAAATCAGTGCGATTGGCTGGTTTGACTATGCCGCAGCCCGCGAACGACTGACTTACGATAACTTGAAAAAAATGCTGGACCAGGCGAATGCGTACATTGAACAACACCTGTAAGCCTGAACGAGCGTAAAAAAATTACTGGTGCCGTCGCATAAACGGTACCAGTAATTTTTAAACAACTTTTTTTAGATGTGGCTTAGGCCTGAGTTTTTAAGTTTGCAACTGCATCTTCGATTGTTACGCCTTCAGCGAACAATTCTGGATGAAGTTTGTCAGTTGCAACAAACATTTGGCGTTGCGTATCTAAAACAATGCTGAACCAGCTATTCGTTTTTTGAAATTGCATATGACAAAACTCCCTTCTGAAAATTGTTGGTTTGCTACGAGATGCGTGAATCATCTATTTGAACCTTACAATCTCGTTACTATACTCGGTTTACCGAGCTAACGCAAATGAAAAGCTTTACATGGACTAAAAATGGAGGTTAATTTACTTTGACAAAGCAACGCATCTTTGTGATTACTGGCCCGACTGGGAGTGGCAAGACAACGGTCAGCCATTACTTGTGGTCGCAGTATCAGATTCCGCAAGTTATCACTCATACCACCCGGGCACCGCGAGAAGGCGAAGTGAGTGGCCGTGATTATTACTTTGAAACGCCGGCTAGTTTTGCAACCAAACATTACCTCGAACACGTCACATACAGTGGCAATCAATACGGGTCTTCACGGGAAGGCTTAGCGGCCGCCTGGGAACGCTCGCCATTAATTAGTATCGTCTTGGATACCGCGGGCGCGATTACTTATGCCCGTGAGTTAGGTGAGCAAGCCGTCGTGATTTACCTGGAAGTTGCGGACCAAGAAGCACTGATTGAGCGGTTGACTAAGCGTGGTGACCAACCAAGCCGGATCCAAAAACGGGTCGCCAGTGAGGAATATTTACGGGACCAAGCGTTGCCAGCCGGGTTAGTCGGGCACGCACACGTGTTGGTCAATGATGAGTGGCAGGCCACACAACGTCAACTGGACCAACTAGTGGCAGAGTATGGTGCGCCGAATGCCGTTTCTAAGGACTAGCTCGTTGGATTCACCGGGCACCAAGATTCACTTTTATGGGTGATTATGCTAAACTAAATAGTAATGATTATGATTTAGTCGAGTCCTGGTCGGTAGGAGGCAACAAGCAATGGAAACACCAATTGAACAAGCCGTCGCGATTTTACGCCGTAATCAACTCAAGATTACCAAGCAGCGGCAAGCACTTTTAGATTATCTGGTCACCTATCAGGACCATTACGTCGCCATCTCGGAAGTCGATGAGCATATGCGTACGCTATTTTCAGGGATGAGCCACAATACCATTTATCGAAATATCAAGGAATTTGAAACGTTGGGCCTACTCGAATTGAAAGCCCAGGCGAATCAGACGCTCGTGAAATATCAGTGTGACTTCAAGCACCAGCACCATCATCATTTTGTGTGCTCGAACTGTGGCAAGGTCACGGAACTCGAGGCTTGTCCGCTGGATGAATACGAAGCGCAACTGCCTGGTTGCACGATTACCGGGCATCGAATCGAGATTTATGGGTTGTGTGCGGACTGTACGAAAAAACAAGCGTTGAATAGCTGACGAAAGGTCGGCTTTTTTTATGGCGGCTGGCGGTAAAGAGTTTATTAATTTGGGTTGGAATTAGTGCATTCTACCCGTGAGCATGGTTTAATTATAGATTAGAAAGAATAACAGGAAAGCCTCAGAAGGGAATGACATCGATGGCTTATCGAACACCACCATTTATTTCACCATTTGCAATCGTGTCGATCGTTTTAGCGCTCGGCGCAACCAACGTGGTCGTTAATAAAACCACCCATACTGTGAATGGTGCCAAGGCCAGCAGCAGTGTCGTCAAAAGCTCGTCAGCGACTTCAAGCAGTGCGAAGAAGAAGGCCGCTGATGATAGCTCCGATGAAAGTAAATCCAAAGACAAATCGAGTTCGGATTCATCCACGGATGATGAAGATAACAACTCAAGTAGCAGTAGTAGTAGCAATACAGATGACAACGATAACAGCAGTAGCGCGGACAAGACCAGCAGTACGTCGAGTTCGACGACGGATACAAGTTCTAGCACGACGGATGACGATGATGCTTCAAGCAGTAGCAGCAGTGCCGCCACGACGACGGATGATGACGATGATGATAGTTCATCGACGACCTCATCAAGTGCAACGACGACGTCCAGCTCGACGACCACACAGTCAGCGACGACGACTACTGACGACGGGAGCGAATAGTGAATGTTTAGTATTTTAGATATGATTAATCATGCGTTGGGGTACGTCAACGTCAATGTTAAGATTAAAAATCAAATTTATATTGGCATTGGTATCGCTGGTAACCTGTATTTGGGCTACGTCGCCATCCGCTTGATGCAAAACGGTGCGTGGTTACGCGGTATCCTCTACATGTTAGTCTTCTTGGCGTTGATTTACTTTATTACGTTAAACGTGATTTATTACTTTACTAATAAGACAGCCAAGTATGATTTATCACCGAAAATTGAAAAATTGTTAGGCGGTAAACCAAAGGAAGCGTTGGCCGCTGAACAGCAAGCTCAAAATAATCAGCAACAACCCTACATTCCGGCTAATGGGATTTTTGATGGTCAGGAATTATTGCCGGCCACGGTCAAAACGTCGCATACTGAACAGGAAAATGTGCATCAAATCGTCGATCAGTTGCAAGCGGCTAATATCGTGCGGTTGGATTATGGTGGCATGAGTGATGATGCGGTCATCCAGCAGGCTCAGGCCACTGGCGAGCCGGTATATGCGATTGGGCAGGGGATTCAGATCCCATTTTCACAACTGAAATTGGAAAACCACCGCTTGGTCATCTATGCGGGTATCAACCAGATGGACCAGTCACCGGTCGGGCATATTACGAAGGTCGGCTTGACGGATGTCCACGATGCCCATGAGGACTACAAGCTGTATCTTGCTTCAACAGTGATCACGGGCGGCATGAGCAAAATCGCAGGTCGGACCTCAGCCATCGAGCAGCCAGGTGATTACCAGGTCACGGCGCAGGTGGCGTATGAGGATAGGCAAGGGTAAGAGTGGTTCTAAAGGCGGTTAGTTTGTGAGCATTAACGGTAAACGGGCTATCATCCTGGGCTTGGATGATGGCCCGTTTAGTGTTAAGCGGAGCAAACTGCCTTTAGAACCACGTTTCGGCCATCTAGGTAGAACGCGGTTTGGTCATCCGGTTTTGGGATGATTAGCGGAACAGGGTTAAGCGGAGCTGACTGTGGCATTTAGCACGTTTCGACTGTAAAGATAGAGAGCGGTAGGTAAACGGGCTATCATCCTGGGCTTGGATGATGGCCCGTTTAGTGTTAAGCGGAGCAAACTGCCTTTAGAACCACGTTTCGGCCATCTAGGTAGAACGCGGTTTGGTCATCCGGTTTTGGGATGATTAGCGGAACAGGGTTAAGCGGAGCTGACTGTGGCATTTAGCACGTTTCGACTGTAAAGATAGAGAGCGGTAGGTAAACGGGCTATCATCCTGGGCTTGGATGATGGCCCGTTTAGTGTTAAGCGGAGCAAACTGCCTTTAGAACCACGTTTCGGCCATCTAGGTAGAACGCGGTTTGGTCATCCGGTTTTTGGATGATTAGCGGAACAGGGTTAAGCGGAGCTGGCTGTGGCTTTTAGCACGTTTCGACTGTAAAGATAGAGAGCGGTAGGTAAAAGGGTTATCATCCTGGGCTTGGATGATGGCCCTTTTAGTGTTGAGCGGAACAAACTGCCTTTAGAACCACGTTTTGGCTATCTAGGTAGAACGCGGGCTGGCCATCCGGTTTTGGGATGATTAGCGGAACAGGGTTAAGCGTAACTGACTGTGGCATTTAGCACGTTTCAATGTAAGCAGTAAATCACAAGTATTCAAAAGCGCGCAAAAACCGGTAGCTATCTGAATTCAGATAACTACCGGTTTCGTCTTAGTTAAGCAGGATAATGAATTTTTAAATGACCGCCGATTACTTAAAGAGTTCCAAAATATCTAATGGTTGTTCAAACCGGTGCGCCACATGCACGTGTTCCGCATTCGGGTCCATCCCCCAGGAAGCTAAACCAAAGTCAACGTTGGCAGCGTGGGCCGTTTGTTCGTCACTCAGCGAATCGCCGATGAAGAGGGCGTTTTCTGGCGCAACGTTGACCATGCCGAGCGCCGTCAACAATGGCTGTGGGTCAGGTTTACGCCGTTCAGTATCGTCGGCACTGATAGTCACGGTCATCCGCATCATGAACGGATAATTGCGCATGCCGCTTTCAAGTTCATTGCGACGTTGTGAGGTCACGATACCGAGGCGCAAGTCAGCAGGTAGCCGTTCGAATAAGGTCGTGATGCCTGGATAAAGGTCGATTTCATCGTAATGACTCGCCATCACATCTTCATACTGTGCCTGAAAATGGTCGAATTCACTGGCAGCAATACCGAGTTCAGCCATCGCTTGTTCAGCGGCCATCGGAAAAGTCTTTTGGGCCTGCGCATCGCTGAACGGTTTGCCATAAGTTGCCAAAACTTCCCGCATCACCGTCGTGTAGGCTGGTTGACTATTCGTTAACGTCCCGTCAATATCAAACATCAGTGCCTGGTAAGTCATAATAATCGTTCCTTCCAAAGTGGATTTACTCTCAGTATACCAAATTGACCCTTGACAGTGCTGACAACAACCATTATAGTTAGATTAACAATTGATGAGGAGCTAATGATATGTCATTACCGTTAAATTCATTAAAATCTAGAACTAGCTTTTACTTTTGGTATTTTCGCTAGTGTTTGTGCCCGCTGCTTAGGTGCAAACACGAATCCGATGTTTGCATCGATGCGGTTGCCAAAAGCATTTTGTGATTTAACGGCGCCCATGGATGTTTGAAAATTCCAAGGGTGGCTAATAATTCTGTATTTGCGTTGTCGCGCACCCTTTGAATTTTCAGAGGGTGCGCTTTTTTCGCTCTGATCCAAGCCGCTTCCACCAACTAAACTTAACTAAAATTCGGGAGGAACCCCTATGTCAATTAATGCAGAAACACTCGTCCAACAAATGAATCATGAAATCGCGGCGATTCAGCCGTCTGATATTTTAGCCTTCAACGCCGAGATCGCGTCGATCCCCGGCATCGTTCGTTTAACACTCGGTGAACCAGATTTCAATACACCGGAACACGTTAAGCAGGCCGCGATTAAGAGTATCGAAAACGATGAAAGTCACTATGCGCCTTCGAATGGGACGATGGCGTTACGAACTGCGGCAGCCGACTTCTTAGCGAAAAAATACGATGTGCACTATGACCCAGCTAGCGAAGTGATTATTACCGCGGGGGCGACTGGCGGCATTTACACGGCGTTAAGTTCAATTTTGAATCCTGGCGATGAAGTCTTGATTCCGACGCCCATCTTCCCACTGTACATTGCCATCGTGAAGTTGGCGGGCGCAACGCCGGTATTTATGGATACGTCCAAGAACGGCTTCGTGCTCTCACCAGAACAATTACAACAGACGCTCAACGACCATCCTAAGACCAAAGCCGTTGTCTTGAACTTCCCCTCGAACCCCACTGGTGTGACGTATCGGCATGATGATTTGAAGGCATTGGCGGCTGTCTTAGCGGACCAACCAATCTTCGTTTTATCAGATGAAATCTACAGTGAACTGACCTATGGGGAGCGGCATGAATCGATTGCATCTTACTTACCAGAGCAGACGATTTTACTAAACGGGGTCTCGAAGTCACACGCGATGACCGGCTGGCGGATTGGTATCATGTGTGCGCCTAAGGCAATTACGACCCAACTGGGAAAGATTCATCAATTCACGGTGACTTCGACGACCACCAATGCCCAAGCTGCCGCGACGGAAGCACTCAAAAATAGCCTCGATGACGCGCAACAAATGAAGCGCGAATACCAGGCCCGTCGCGATTACTTGTACGACGCGTTAAATCAATTGGGCTTCAAATCTGCCAAACCAGAAGGGGCATTCTACCTATTCAGTAAGATTCCGGCCGGGTTGCCACAAGACAGTATGGCATTCTGTCGTGAATTGGCCCATGAGGCCCGCGTCGCATTGATTCCCGGAAGCTCATTTGGCCCTGGTGGTGAAGGCTACGCTCGAATCAGTTACGCCGCATCCATGGCCGATTTGAAGACGGCCGTTGAACGAATCAGTCAATACGTTGCCAGCAAAGCACAGGAGGCCAAGTAATCATGAAAATTTTAATGTATAGTGTTCGCGATGACGAACAGGATGCCATTCAAGCGTGGGCTGCAGCACACCAAATTCAGGTCGATACCAATGACTTAGAATTCCACCCGGACACTGCAGGCTTGGTCAAGGGTTACGATGGCCTTGTCATCCAACAACGGAGTCCAATTGGCGGCGACGCTAGTTTGTATCAGGATTTGGCTGCGGCTGGGTTGAAACAATTGACCAGTCGGACGGCCGGGGTCGATACGATCGATATTCCCGCTGCCAAGGCTGCCGGGTTAGTGGTCACCAACGTACCGGCTTATTCGCCGAATTCAGTTGCTGAAATGTCGGTGGCACAAACGATGCGTTTGATTCGGAACTTGGAACTGTTTGACCAACGTATCGGCCAACAGAACTTCCAGTGGGCGGGGTTGCAAGCACGTGAAATCCGGTCGTTAACCGTTGGAATTATTGGCGCTGGTCGAATCGGTGGGACAGCAGCCCGCTTGTTCCACGGTCTCGGCGCTAAGGTGATTGCCTACGATGTCGTGCGCCATCCTGAGTTAACCGACGTTTTAACCTACGTCGATACTAAGGAAGACTTGTTACGGCAGGCAGATGTGGTCGACTTGCACGTGGACCTCAATCCAACGTCGCAAGGCTTAATTGACGCAGCGGCGTTAAAAGTCATGAAGTCCGATACCTACATTATTAACGCCTCACGGGGGCCAGTCATTGTGACGGCTGACCTGGTCGCAGCCTTAAAAGCAGGCGAAATCGCGGGCTGTGCGCTGGATACGGTCGAAGGTGAAAATGAGTTGTTCAACCAAGACCATCAGGGCGAAGTATTGCAAGATACCAACGTGGCGCAACTCATGCAGATGCCGAACGTGATCATTACGCCACATGTCGGCTTCTACACGAATCTGGCGGTCAAAAACATGGTCGAGATTAGTTTGGATGACGTCGTGACGATTCTGAACGGTGGCACGAGTGAACATGCCTTTTAACTAAACTTGAAACCAGACGCGGTGTGGGCACGGCGACGGTTGAGTGAGACGCTGATAATGGTGTTAATTGATTGAAAAATAGTCGCTTCGGGAATTTAATGGTAAATTCTTGAAGCGACTATTTAAATTTAAGTGTGATTCAATTATATGGGGCTAAGTTTGGGTGCAAATTGAGCGGACGAAATCAGTCGGATACCTGCCAGGACCATGTCAGGTGAAGAGTCAGCAAAACGTCAACTAATCGTCAACTGATGCCGACCGCTAACCAGCCGTTGTCGAGCAACTGGTGATAGTGGCGACCGATTGGCACCCAGAGTTTTGCTTGCAAGATGCTGCGCAGTTCATCCCAGAAGAGTGGGTCCCGTTGTTCATTGGTCGATAAATTAAGGCTCAAGTATTCGCCAGTCTCCGTTTTGGCGATGACAAATGGATAAAACACCTTGATGATTTGAGCGGCGATAATATTGGTCATGTTGGTGGCTTGGTCAATTAACATGTAATCAGCTCCTATCGATGATTGTCATTGAAATGAGTCTAGCAGGGATTAGTAAAGAAAGCTTATCGAAAGGATTAACGAAGCGTTAAGGTCGTTTGTTAACCGGTCAAATCATGAAATTTATGCCTGAGAAGCATTGGTTGGCTGCGGTAGTGGTATGATTGACCTAATGAGCGGGTCGGAATAATAAAATTTTTATTAAGTGTATTGATAAATTCTTATTACAAGGCTGAAAAATGCTGATAAAACACGAATTATAGGCGCACTTATGACTAGATTGTTCAAGATATCTAAATGGATTCAGTTAATTTAACTGAAAACAGCGGATGACTTTCTCACTATTTTATTGATATCGAACAATATTTGACTCCTTTTTGACAAAATTACTAATTATGTATTAAACTATTTAAATAGCATTAACGAAGAATAAGGATTTCTTAACTTTATAAATTAATGCAATAATTCTAGACCGTCAGTCAATAGGCTGATAGAGAAAGCGAAGGTGACTGCAATGTCAATGATCGAATTTCACGACGTCGAAAAGTATTATGGTGATTTTCACGCCCTCAAAAATATCAATTTAACGATTAATGAAGGTGAAAAAGTTGTTTTGATCGGACCTTCTGGCTCAGGTAAGAGTACCTTGATTCGAACCGTTAATGGTTTGGAACGAGTCCAGTCAGGTCAGTTGTTAGTCAATGGGTTTGATTTGGCGGACCGCAAGACGGATATGAACAAGATTCGTAAAAATGTCGGCATGGTCTTCCAACACTTTAATCTATATGCCAATAAAACGGTGCTCGAAAATATTATGATTGCACCGCGGTTAGTCTTAAAACGGCCTGAAGCGGAAAACAAAAAGCTGGCGATGGACTTACTAGATAGCGTTGGCTTGGCAGACAAAGCCAACAGCTTCCCAAGCCAATTATCTGGGGGCCAATCACAACGGATCGCGATTGCGCGTTCACTCGCAATGAAGCCAAAGTGCCTGTTATTTGATGAACCAACCTCTGCGCTGGACCCGGAAATGATTGATGATGTGTTGAACGTAATGAAGAGTGTCGCGGAAGACTCCAGTATGACCATGTTAGTCGTGACGCATGAAATGGGCTTTGCCCGTGAAGTTGCGGACCGGGTTATTTTCATGGCTGACGGCGAAATCCTGGAAGACGATGCGAAGGAAAAATTCTTCGATGGTCAACCAACCAATGAACGGGCCCGTCAATTCTTGAGTAAAATTATTACACACTAATTTGTAGGGGAGGACCACGAATGAAGAAGCTAAAACGACTAATTGGCGCACTCAGCATGCTCGCCGTGCTAGTGGTGGTCTTAACCGCTTGCGGTTCACGGCAGTCGTTATCCAAACAAGACGTTTTGACTAATGATAAGGCTAGCAAGACCATCACTTGGGGTGTTAAAGCTGATACGAAGTTATTTGGGTTGATGGACGTTAAGGACAACACCATCAAGGGGTTTGACGCTGATATCGCTAGAGCCCTCACAAAACGGGTGTTGGGTAAAGACGCCACGGCCAAGTTTGTGCAAGTGACGAGTCAAACGCGGATTCCGCTGTTGAAAAACGGGAATATTGACGCCATCATCGCCACGATGACCATCACCCCTGAACGGGAAAAACAAGTTGATTTTACCGATTCCTACTTCGATGCCGGGCAATCGTTGCTGGTGAAGAAGGGCAGTTCGATTAAATCGGTCAAAGATTTGAATAAAACTGGCACGAAGGTTCTAGGTGTTACGGGTGCGAACTCCGTTGAAAATATCAAAAAAGTGGCGCCTAAGGCCAAAGTGCTAGAGTTGTCAGACTACGCGCAAGCAATGACGGCCTTGAAATCAGGCCAAGGGGTTGCCTTGACGACTGATAACGGGATTCTTTATGGGATGGCTGCTCAAAACCCAGGTTACGAAGTGGTCGGCGGGACCTTTACGAAGGAACCTTACGGGATTGCCGTTAACAAAGGTCAAACCCCATTGAAAAAGGAATTAAATAAAGCATTAAAAGAAATTGAAGCGGACGGGACGTATAACCGCATCTTGAAGAAGTGGTTTGGGAACGTGGCCGGCTTCGACTATAAGGAGGCGTCACGCTAATGGGATACATTCTAACGCATTATTGGTCAGAGCTGATTCAAGGTCTCGGATATACGTTGTTATCCAGTGTGATCGCTCTGATATTTAGTACGATTATCGGGACGATGTTCGCAATCTTTGAAGTCTTGCCCAGTCGCACGATGCGCATCATCGGTCGGGTCTACATTGAAGTTTTCCGGAACATTCCATTGCTAGTCATCGCGATGTTTTTCTACGTGATTATTCCGATGTACGTCGCCAAAATCGACGGTTTTACCGCCGGGACGATTGGGCTGACGATTTATACGTCGTCCTTCATCGCCGAAACGGTCCGGGCTGGGATTCAATCCGTGGACCCCGGTCAGATGGAAGGGGCCCGTGCCAATGGGATGACCTACTGGCAAGCAATGAGTAAAATCGTGTTGCCACAAGCCTTCAAAATCATCATCCCACCATTGGGTAACCAATTCATCAACTTGGTGAAGAACTCGTCAGTGTTAGCCTTCGTGGCCGGGTTTGATTTGATGTATCAAGCGAACTCGATTGCGTCGTTATCACTAGACACGATCAACAGTTACGTGGTCGTTGGGTGCTTCTACCTGGTGATTACGCTACCGCTCAGTTATTACATGCGGCATCTCGAGAAGAAGTTAGCTAACTAGAAGGGGGCGACGTTTCATGCAAAACTTTATTCAAGCTTATTCGTGGATAAACATCCGGTTCTTGCTCGAAGGACTCTGGGTCACGGTGGAAGTGTCCGTCGTTTCCATCATTGCCAGTTTTATTATCGGCTCGGTCTTAGGGGTGCTCCGTTACGTTAAAATCAAGTACTTGTCAGCGGTGGTCGGCTTTATCGTCGACATCATCCGGAACTTACCATTAATTTTGATCATCTTCTTTACTTATTTTGGCCTGCCACATCTGGGCTTCAAACCCGGCATTATCTTCGCAGCAATCTTAGCGATGACGATTTTCGAATCAGCCATGTTAGCTGAAATCATTCGTTCTGGAATCCTCGCGGTGGACTATGGCCAAATGGAAGGCGCCCGCGCCAACGGGATGAGCTACGTACAGGCGTTGTGGCATATCGTCTTCCCACAAGCCATCAAGAAGACGATTCCAACGATCGTGAGCCAATTCATTTCCTTGATCAAGGATACGTCACTGGCCACCATCATCGTGTTACCAGAATTACTGAACCACGCACAAATTATTTACGGGCAAAATTCAGCCTACATCTTACCAATGTTCTTGATGATCGCAGTCATGTACTTCATCATCTGTTACGCACTCTCCGTCTTATCACGGGTGCTGGACAAGAAGTTGGCATAGAGGTGTTAAAAATCGTTCCGTTGTGGGGCGATTTTTTTGTGCGGTTTTATCGATTAAATGCAGACAACTGAGGACTATTGGAAAACAAGATAAGTTATCCTGATTGTGATGAACCGTGTCCGACTATTTTTGTGTGTGAATAATGGCACTAGAAAATAATTTATACTAAAAGACTTGCAAAAAAGCAGAAGCGTGATAATATAGTTGTTGAAAACGTTTTCTATAATTGAAATTAAGGATTGTAACTCATACTCTCTGAGGCATTACCTTTACTTGATGAAATAAACAGGTGAAGTGGATGTCGCAGAGAGTTTTTTTGTATTAAGGAGGATTTTTAATGTTTGGTATTAAAAGAAAAAAGACTGACGTATTTGAGGTGGTTGCACCTATTGACGGTGTTTGCGTGCCGATTACTGCGGTAAATGATGATGTTTTTGCAAAAAAAATGATGGGTGATGGTTTTGCAATTATTCCTGGACCAGACACTAATCAAGTGGTCGCACCAATTAGTGGAAAAATTATCGCCCTACCAGAAAGTAAACATGCAATCGGCATTGCTAACGAGGATTACGGCATTTCAGTTTTAGTTCATATTGGTCTTGATACGGTTAGTATGGCGGGGCAAGGATTTACAACCTTTGTAGCGTTAAACCAGCACGTTGATGCGGGTACGCCGTTATTAACTTATGACGCGCAATTATTCGCATCTAAGGGACTGGATATGACAACGATGGTTGTATTTACGGATGGTTATACTGGAGAAGTACCGCTTAGTAGTAAAGCTGATAGTCATGTGAATGCTGGTGATCCAATTTTAAAACAAGCCTAAATATCAATTATGAAGGAGTGCGGATGGAATGCAGGTGGTGAAGAAAATTAATAATAACGTTGTTGTTTGTTTGGATCAGCATGGAGAAGAACTGGTTGCGTTTGGAAAGGGATTGGGATTTCCTAAAGTTCCATATGAATTGGTGGATATGAGCAAGGTTAGTATGACATTTTATAAACTGAATTATCAATATTATCAATTATTAAAAGAAATTCCTACTGAGATTTTTGATTTAAGTGCAGCAATTGTTGATCATGCGCAGAAAATTATCCCTGAATTTCTTAATCCCAATATAATCTTTAGCTTGGCCGATCATATCAATTTCGCAATTACGAGATTAACACATTATCAAGGTGCACAACTACCATTTTCATATGACGTTGAGCAACTCTATCCGAAAGAAACCGCTGTTGGTTACTATGCAGTTAAGTTAATTAATCGACGCTTGGATGTTGAACTGCCTGTTTCTGAAGTAACGGCAATTGCCATGCATTTTGTTAATTCCCAAACGGTTGATTTAGCGACCGGGTCGGAAGCCCAAAACGATGATGACATTATTAAAAACATTACTAAAATCATCGAGCAGGAGTTTGAAATCATTATCAACCAGACGGAATTCACGTACAATCGTTTCGTCATGCATTTACGCTACTATATCAAACGAATGAATGAACATGAGCAGATTTCGGAAAATGATAATTCTAAGTTGTTCAATACAATGAAAAAAGATGAGCCGCAAATTTATCTGGGCGCAAAGCGAATTGCAGATTATGTGGATGACCAGCTTGAAACACACAGTAATAATGATGAAATCTTTTACTTAATGATTTATGTCAAGAGGATCGTAAATAAAGAACTTAATTACGCGTGGCACTAGTTCGTAATAAAGTCAAAGAATCCTAAGTTATAAACTAAAATAGCCGCCTCAAGTCTCAGCTGAAACCCAGCCAAGCTACGGCCGAGATTATTCTCGACACCATATTGTTGCGTTAAGACGGCAAAACGACTTTCAATCGTTCGTCTGATAGCTTTTAGCTTGCGATCGTTATGTTGTTTAGCACCTTTCATGTTAGACCGATATGGGGTCCAAAAGCGAATACCATCTCTAGCGGCCACTCGTTGTAATGGCTTACCAACATAACCCACATCGGCTAGTACAACTGGCTCAGAACACTGTGCCAGTAGCTCTGGGGCAGCTGTTACATCAGATACTGAAGCCGGTGTTACTTCATAATTTAAGACAACGCCATCAGCTGAAACTAGCATATGTGTTTTAAAACCGTAAAAGGGCATTTTTTTCGTCGCATTGTAGCCAATATCGGCGATACCACCAAAAATTTTGGCCCTAAAGTTACGTACTTTAACGCACAGCGGTATCGGAAAACTATCAATAATGCCAATCGAACTGTAATGAGCATAATTGCGAGTAATACCACGTCGAATTGCGTTAACAACTGGTAATAATTCACTAGCGCGGCTGTTAAAATGTTGACGTGACAGGCCATGGCTCAGGTTTCCGAATGTTTGAATATAGGTCCAAAAGCTGCGTTGAGATGAGATATCTAGCGCTGCTTGAAGAAAAATAAGGGCCAATAGTCTAATATCCGACAGCTTAACATGTTCAATATTACGACGTTCACGGAACCACCGTGGACAATATTGTTGGTACAAAAAAGCACTAAGATGATATAAATGTTGGAATTGGACTTGTAATTGATGACGTTTTTGTTTACACTTTAGGCGGTCTAACAAGGTTTAAGACTTCTTTCTGGTTTTGTCGCCTAAAGTCTAACCCTGTTAGGCTTTTTTGTTAAATGTGGCTTTATTACGAACCGGTGCCACGCGTACTGACATTCCAATTTTTCGTTCCAACCGTGGTAAGGGCAGTACATTCCGCAAACATTCTGGACATATCAGTCACGCTGCCAACTTGCCAACTGTCAGAATCACCGATCGAAGTCAGCGCGGTACAGCCATCAAACATACTAGCCATGGTCGTCACCTTTGAAAAATCCGTTTGGCCAAAATCAACGCTGGTTAACTTCGCATCATTGACAAACATCTGCTCAGTACTGGTCACCCCACTCATTGATAGATTACTCAAACCCGTAATCGACGTTAGGTTGGTCAAATTAGCGAACAAACGCGCATAATTCGGTGCAGTCGTTACCGTAATCGTATCCGTAATTTTGATGCTGGTAATCGACGTACTATATGCTGCCCACGGTGATACACTGGTCTTCAAATAATCAAAAGTCCCACCACTCAGCGTTAACACACCATCACTATCAATGGTCCACTTCACCGTACCAATCGTTCCAGAAGCGGGAATCGTCCCATCACTACTCGAAGTATCGGTCGTTGATGAACTCGTACTGGACGAAGCGGTACTTGAGCTAGCAGTCGAAGTCGCACTTGAACTAGTCGTAGCACTCGAGCTAGTCGTCGATGATGAGCTGGAAGAACTACTATCGGAGGAACTGCTTGAGACATCCGCACTAACTGCCATCAAATTGGTATTCGTGACCTGACTAATATCGGCACTACCGCTACTTGTTGCCGTACTCGTTTGGGTCGTTGCAGCTTGCCCCAGCATGGCGCCACTAGTTAGTGGTACTAATGCCAAAATTGCAACGACAACTAATGTTAGTAACTGCATGATGCGGTGCTGCATACAACCACCCCCTTAAATACCTGACGCTCATTGACTTGCTTTAATTCTGATGCATACTTCGCTGTTGGTAGCGCTTATATTTCGCATGATAGTAACCCGCAATCACGACTAAAATTAATAGCCAACCGCCCATAATCGTGAGTAACCACTGACACGTCTGCTCGTCGGTCTGTGGTAAACGGCCCCACCACGGCCGATTGGCAGCTTGTGCCGTCGCCGGTTCACTATAATACCGGCCACTACTGGTTGAAGCGCGTTGTACTGCCTGACGACTGTGAGACTGACCGGCCTTAACCTGGTCGCTTCCAATCGTTGTACTTGATGAACCCTTTGCCGGCTTAGACACGGATGACGCTTGTCGAAACGTCACCTCGGCCGTACTCGTATCTTCAGCACGAACGACCATGATCGGTAGACTAATAAAAATTGCGGTAAGCGCAACGCCCAGCAGTAATCCCAGCCGTCGTGCCATCTTCATCGCCCCCTCAAGGTTGAACCGCCAAACAATTAACCTTTTGTTCGCAGTTTAACAAAAACAATTCGAGCTAAATCTGGGCTTCAGTGTCCGTTATTGAGAGATAGGTAACACGTGTTATCGTTTCCCCCATTCACGATGTAATTATAACATTATTATTTTGCAACGGTTACATTTTTCGTCCTATTTTATAAAAATATTTGTTCAAATTTCAATCGTAATTTAAGCACCACATTTTTACTTAGCATTGCAATAACCACGGCCATGCTTTACTGCCAGCAATCGTTCAATTGATAGTCAACAATTTGGAGCTAGGGCCAAGCCATTAGACAAATAATCCCTAACTCCAGTAATCGATTATTAATCATGATAATATACAGTTAAAACTAAACTTATAGTAAACATTAAATCTAATACATCATTCACAAAGCCATACCATCCGTCACCAACCAGTTTTATAACCAGCTGGCTCACTTTTACTTATTTTATGTAGTATTGAGCGTTTCAAGTTTTAGTTGTAGCAGATTGAACCCTGAATTGCATTGAAACACGCCCAATCATCGTCATCTTAATGTCCGGAATACTAACTAATGACGAGCTTGCACCGACTAGCATCACCATGAGCGGAGCCAACAATCATAGAAGCCGACCACAACACTAATGCCCATGCTCGAAATCATGCACAATATCCGTACCCGGGTGAACCAAATGGTGGGTGTCGCGATACTCGATTCGTAGTTCAGTATGCTGCTTTAAATCCGCTAAGACTTGTTGATATAACGACGGTCGGTGTGGAATCTCGAGTAGATCATAGCTATGGATCAGCCGCTCCCGGGCCCGCTGCGCTTGTAAGAAAAACGTGTAACAGTCAAACAGGTGATTATCGACAATCAACAGGTGGTAACGCCACTGATAGCGTCGCAAAAAATAACGATCAAAATTCGCAATCAATTGTTTGGATTCTGCTAACATCGTGGTTCACCTTCCAATCAAGCTTGGTGCCCGCCCAATAAACCTGAGCGTTCAACGGCCGTTCCAGCCGACTTCTTGCTATACCCCCGAATGATTGCGCGGTAACCGTACCGGGCCCGAATCTGGTCGATGGCATGTTCCAAACGCAGGTTAGCTGTATGCCGGTCGTTATCCTCAAACAACGACAATTGAAACGTGCTTGGCTTGCTGATGCGATTGACCCGTACCCCTAAATTACGCAGGGCGTTGCCTTGCCACCGCGACTCAAACAAATACTGGACCGCACGAATCAAATCATTGGTCGCATTGGTTGGGTCGACCTTAGTCTGGGCACTCCAGCCATGCCGATTGTGTTCATCAGGCGTCGCAAAACCAACCGAGATACCAATCACTTCGCCTAAAACATCGTGTTTGCGCAACCTAGTGGCCACTTGGTCGGCAATTTCGAACAAGACCGTTTCGATATCCTCCCGTGTCGTATAATCGCGCATCAGCACCTGACTATTCCCATAACCCCGGTTATCGGAACGCGGCACATACCGCTTCGTCAGGTCGGAATAGTCGATGCCCCAACTATGAAAATACAGCGCATCGCCCAGCACGCCAAATTTACGTTTGAGTTGTTGCCGGTCTGCGTGGGCTAAATCAGCCACGGAATAAATACCCAGTCGTTCTAACTTGGCCGCCGTCTTATGTCCAATCGACCAAAAGTCCGTCAACTTAGGAATCTGCCACACCGTATCCGGGACATCCGCATAACCCCAGTAAGCAAACCACGGCGCTTCCTGCTTAGCCGCATTATCCAGAGCTAGCTTTGCCATTAACGGATTTGGCCCCATCCCAACCGTTGTAACGATTCCAGTCTCCTGAAAGATTTTTGCCTGAATCTGACGGGCGATTTCACGATTCGTCCCAAACAACTTGTGACTATGGGTCACGTCCGCAAACAACTCATCGATACTATAAATAAACGTATGCTGCTCATCAGTGAACTGCTGAATAATCTGACTGATGCGATAATTCAACCGCACATAGTCTGCCATGTGCGGTGCGGCCAGTTCAATATCCATCTGCGGTTTTAAATCATACTTACGCGTGCCGAGCTTTACACCATAATCGCGTTTGGTATCCGGCGACGCTGCTAACACCAGGCCACCCTGCGATTCTTCACGCGACAATACGGCAATCTTGGCCGCCAATGGATACTCACCACGCCGAATTGCTTCGGTACTCGCGAAAAAGCTCTTACAATCAATACACATGATATCGCGCACGGGTAACCGGCTCGGATCATCTAAGGGTGTCGTCATGGTCCCACCACTTTTCGCTCGTGGCCAACGCCGCCCATCGAATGTCTTCGAGGTACACCGTCTTCAAATGCTGCGTGTTAAGCTGGACATAGACTTGGTCCGCATTAAACCCAATCACCTGGCCACTAAATTCTGCGATGTGCTGATTATTCTCAAGTACGTTCAACTGTAACGTCACGGCCGCGCCTTCTTGCCAACTAGTCTGTAGAACAGAATCAATTTGAGGCAACGTCATTTCTGGCCGGGCCGGCGTCGGGCGTTGTTGCTGCTGTTCAGCTTCCAAATACGCACTGTGGCCGGCTAAGATCCAGCCCATCCACTTCATCATGCCACGGTCATCATAGAGCCACTTTTCTCGGGGGACGACTCGTTCCATAACTATCACCAGTCCTTTTATGAATCATTATACGAACGTATGTTCTTTTTGGCAAGCTTTATTTCAGACTTCATCCTCGATTTTTGACACGCAACCCGTAAAAAAGGCCGCCATCACAATGGATAGCGACCACTAATTTTTTTAGCATTCTTCAAGGCATTACTTGGCCCACTTGTCGAGAATCAGTTGGCCAATCGTTTGCCAGTGGGTTTCTAAGACAAAGTGACCACCATCTAACAAATGAACGTTGGCATTCGGATCATCCTTCGCAAAAGCCTGCGCGCCCTGATAAACAAAGCTAGGGTCATTCTTACCCCACGCCGCAATAATTTCCGGTTGATAGGTTCGAACGTACTTTTGGAAAAGTGGATAATTTTTAACGTCTTATCTTATTATCCAGTGCGTCCCATGAATGACTTGAGCTTCTTGCACAAAATTTATCATAAACCAGGTTGCCTATGCCCCGTATTCTAAAACAACCATCTCGGCCATCGTGATTTCACGGTACAGTTGGTTGAATGAATCCTCACTGAGCCCGGCCGTCGCGTTATATTGTTGTTCCACATAATTCCGTTCCGCCTGAAAGACATGGCGATAAATAGCCATTAGTTCACGCATCTGATCAGCCGTATAATCAGGATGCTGAACCATCCGCCGCCATTCTGAAAGAAACTGTCGGAGCGTCGTATGACCGTTTTGCGAGCGTAAATCAAATGTGATGGCCTCTTTGAATTCTTGCGAAATCGGCATTTGCCATAATTCATGAATACCTGCCTCAATCATTTGTTCTCGAATTACCGCCATTCGAGCCGCATCATCCATATCAATCCGTACTTTAGGCAACAACCAGCGAAAGATGACCGTCGGAACGATTAAACTAAGAATGATCAATAAGCTTTCAGACATTAATACCAAGTTAAAATCAGCCGTCCTGACCTGAGTTTCGGCAACCATAAAGGCTAATGCAAACGTCACCGCACCGTGAATGCCACCTAGCGCAAATATCCAAGCTTCACGATTACCAACCCGTTGAACCAATCGAACGTAAGCATAGCGGGCCAATAAATTGGCGACGTATAAGACAACCCCAATCCCTACCCAAATCAGTGAACCATTATAAGTAACTGAGCGGTCAAGCAATGTTCTGAGCAACATAATTCCTAGCACAATAAAGACAACGCTATTTAAAATATCGTTTAATAATCCAATCAATTGGTGCAGATCACTAGCAAGCTGCGGATTAGCCAGTGAACTTCGCTCGCCCTCAGCATTGTGAACCAGCCCGGCGGACACAACCGCGATAATGCCAGAAACGCCCAAAGCCTCCGCCCCAAAATATAAAACAAACGGTGTCATTAAAAATATGATTTTAAGCGGCGTTCCGTTATTATACGTATTATTAATAAAGTTCAACTTGGAACGTAGCATTGACTGCCGAATATAAACAATCAAACTGCTAACTATTCCGCCGAAAAGCAACCCGCCCCCCGCAGAATAAATAAAATCCCATAACGTCTGATAATAATTAATATAACCATTGATATACCACAACGTTGCCATGTTGAGCAAAATAATGCCTGACGCATCGTTGAATAATGATTCCAACTTCAGGCTCGTCTGTTGTGGACGCGGCAATTCTCGGCCCATCGTTACCGATTCGGTCGCCGTTGCATCGGTTGGTGTACTGATTGCAGCCAGAATAAAAGCTAATGGCAATCCGACGCCAGCGAAAAGTTGCGTTCCAATTCCGGCCACAACTGCACAGAGCACAACCATTCCGACGGTCAAACTTAGAATTTCCCGAGCATGCCGTCCCACTAAGTTGAGCCGCGTATTTTGGCCTTCAAAATACAATAGTGGCGCGACAATCAATCCAATAAAAATCTCCGAATTGAACCGTTCTACCAGACCGTTTAATAGCGGAATTACGGCAATCACGGCACCAACCAGCATACTGACATAATTCACTGAAAGTCGTGGTAACCAGCGACGGTTGATCACAATACTGACCATCGCCGCAACCACCAATATGCTAGTTGAAATAAGTAGTGTCATTTTTGTTCTCACCCCTTTTTTATTAAAATAACTAACATTGATTATTGCCGCTTTAATTTGGCATGTAAAGTAAAAGCAACCCCTACAACTCACACGGCTTACATTGATTCGACAGCCACCAGCCGATTATTATTGTTGGAACAAATACCCGCCAAACTAAATCCAAAAAATTAGCGCGTCAAGCCGCCCATGACTTAACGCGCTAATATCAAATTTCTAATTATGTTATGCTTTTATCCAATCACAGGCTTACTTTTCCTGATGATGCCGGAACGCTTCAATCATCGTCCACGTCAAACTCGTATTTTGGTCGTTGTGCGGAATCTGATCCCGTTGGAACCACTGGGCCTTAGCCAATTCGTCAGTTTCCAAGTCAATCGCCACGTTTTCGTTCAAGTCCGCAAAGTATCCCGCCAATAAGGAATGCGATGGCGCCCACGGTTGACTCCCGAAGTAGCGCAAGTTGTGGACTTCCAACCCGACTTCCTCAAAGACTTCGCGCCGAACCGTGTCTTCAAAGGTCTCACCAATCTCGTTATAGCCAGAAATCAGCGAATAATAATTGTAGCCGGACAGGAACTTCGTCATCAGTAATTTGTCCCCGTTCGTGACACCGACGATAATCGCTGGCATAATCGTGGGATAGATTGTCTGACCACACGCAGCGCAAACTAGTGACCGTTCCGCGCTCCCAGGATGCAACGGTTGCCCACAGTGCCCGCAAAACCGATTCGTATCATACCACCAGGCCAAGTGGGCGGCAGTCGCACTACTAAATGCCAACCAAGCTGGTTTTAAATCGCGGAACTGTTTCGTTGAACCCACGGTATACTGATTGGTTGCCGTTGCGGTCACATCCACCCAGAAAAAAGCGGCTTCGTCGACTGCCAGTAAGTACTGATACTGGTCCGCATCAAACTGCCAATCCTGCGCCACTGCTTCATACTTAGGTAGCGTGCCATCTTGTAGTAGCACTTGCTGCTGGCGGCCAATTAAGATGTAATCACCAGGACGCGGTGAACGTTGCTGTTCATTTTGATTTTTTAAAACGTGCGGTTGAATATCTTGAAACATGTTGGGCCCACTTTCCTATATAAAATCATTAATTTTAAAACAATGGTTTTATTATAACGAAAACGGTGGGGTTTTACAGGAATTCGTCCTTGTAAACGTTCTTAATGCTTCGTCTGAGGGAACTGCTGCATCAATGCCTTCAGCAGTGGTGGCTGCTGTCCCGGTTGAGTCAAGGCAACAATATCGTAATCCTGCAGGTTGTCCCCTTCAATCGGCAGATAGGCGACTTGTTCATCATGTTTAGCCGAGATGAGTCCCGCGGGATAAAATGCCACCGCCTGATTGAGCGACACCAACAGATGCATTTGTTCAGCGCTCGTGACCCGGCGAATTTGCTCGTAATCTTGGATAAAAGGTGCGCTGGCCAAGAAGCTTTCTAACAAAAACGTCGAACTTTCTGGACTGTAATACAAAATGGGCAGCGTCGTTAATGCCTGTTGTGGTAGCTCTTCTAACTTGCTCAAGGGATTCAAGCGGCTGACCCCCATCACCATTTGATTATGATATATCGATGTGGCCTGTAGTTTGGTTGCCGCTGCGACAGCTGGTCGACCATAGCTAATCGACAACGTCAAATCGAGCGAGCCATCCAATACTTGCTGCGTTAGGTGTTCATTACTCCCCTGTCGCACAACAAATTGGCTGTCGGGCCACCGCTTTTTTAGTGCGTATAACGCCCGCAGTAACAGTGGTTGTTCAAAAGCTGAAAAGTAACCAACTCGCAGGAGTCGTTTGGTAGGCGCATCAAACTCGCGTAGCTCCGTCAACGCCGCCGTATAGTTATTCACAATATCCTGTGCTGAAGCCCAAAACAACCGCCCTTGAGGGGTCAAGCTAATGCGATTATGACCTCTTTGAAATAAGGTGACCTGTAATTCATGTTCAAGTTGCGTCATCTGCTTAGACACCGCACGTTGAGACCGATATTCATGGGCGGCGACTTGCTGAAAGCTACCATATTGTACGACGCGTAAAAAAGTCTGTAAGCGGTCAAAATCCATAATGTCAACTCCATCCGAACACTTTGTTCGCCTGACGAACTAAATTGTCCGTTTGTTTACGGCTAATCACCCGTTATGATGAGGGTGTGTTAGCGGTTACTTCATTATAGTAATGGTGAATTCGACCGTCAAATGGCTAATCAATATAAAATCTGTCTGGAGGAATTGATATGACGTTAACAAAACGGACTTCATATGACATTGTCGTTGTGGGTACTGGTGCTGCCGGAACCGCTGCTGCTCTGGAAGCGGCACAACATGGCGCGACCGTCCTGCTACTTGAAAAGGGTCGACATACTGGCGGTAGTAGCAACTACACTGAGGGATTATTTGCGGTTGACTCATATTTACAGCAAGCGCAACACATTCACGTTTCGGCTACTGAGGTCTTGAAGGAAGAAGTCGACTATTCCAAATATCGCGCTGATTCACGCATTTGGCGCCAATATCTAGACGATAGTGCTGACACGGTGCAATGGCTGAAGGACCAGGGTGTCGAATACGAAGGCGTTCAGGCGATGGGCGCTGGTGAAGCAACTTGGCATATCTATAAAGGGATGGGCCAGGCTGTTTTACATGACGCCCTGCAACCCAAAGCCTTGGCACTGGGCGTCGAATTACTGACCTCAACCACCGCCATCGACTTGCACCAAGCTGATAATGGGACGATCAACGGTGTTACGATTCAAAACGCGGCCACCAATGAAACTCAACTTGTCGAGTCGCATGCCGTCATTCTGGCGACCGGTGGTTATTTGAACAACCCCGAGATGATGCAAAACTTAACTCACTATGACACGAGTCGCTTAATTCCAGTTAGTTCTGGCAAAGGGACTGGTGATGGCTTACGACTTGCTTGGCAGGCTGGTGCACAACAATACGGTACCGGCATGGCCATGTTATTCGGCGGCTATTTAAAAGACCCGAGCGAACCTTCATTTAAGTACATGGCTTCGCAAATGGAAACTGCCGCTGGTCAACAGCCCCTACTATGGCTAAACGAACATGGTGAACGCTTCGTCGATGAAGCCGTCGTTTATAATTTTTCATACGCTGGAAATGCCCTGTATACACAAAACCAGGTCTTTAGCATTCTTGACCAAGGTGTTATTGACCGGATGGCCCGCGATGGGAACTTCATGGGGCTAGGCGTCTACGTTCGTCGGGGCGAAAAGATGACCAAGTTACAAGCTGAAATCGATGCTGCCGTTGCGGCAAATAAGCCCTTCATTTTCAAAGCGAAGACCATCGAAGAATTAGCTGCCAAAATGCACTTACCGGTTGACCAAGTCACTCGATCCATTCAAACTTACAATCAATATTGCGATAACGGCCAAGACGACGAATTTGGGAAGGATCCCGCTTACCTAGTCAAGGTCGACCAAGGGCCGTTTTACGGTTTCGAATTGAACGTCGGTGCATTTTGCACGATGGGTGGCCTAAAAGTAACAACGGCCAACGAAGTGCTCGACACTGAAGGAACGCCGATTCCAGGGCTATACGCCGCCGGAAACGATGCTGCGGGTCTCACGGGTGATACTTATGGCCCGAACATGCCAGGAACCTGTGTCGGCTATGCCTTTTACTCCGGTCGAAACTCGGGTCGTAATGCCGTCACTTATCTGAACAACGATGTGGCTGTAACTGACTAATAAATTTAAACCGTGCCATCACAAGACGTGCTATTCAAAAGCACGTCTTTATTTGTCTTCTCATGTAACTGGCAGACTGGTGCTAACCGCATTTATTTTCCACTTAGTCAGGTTTACAAACCAAGTCATTACAATCATTATGACCTTTAAAAACCAATTACTTTCATCGCATTGACTAACACTTCTTAAGGTGCATGACAACTAACGCAATGTGGCAGCTGATGAAACCGCCTACAAAATCCACGTTTTATCCATATATTGCCCGTCAATTTTGCATGATCACTCAAGATTAAACCTAGTTTTTCCATGTTTATCAGCAGATAGACCATTGTTCTGAGCGGTGCTACAATTTAGCCGAATTGAATTCTTATCATCAAAAAGGAGTGTCATTATTTTGAATAAGCAAAAGATTATTATGGCGAACCCGCCAAAATGGCATCTCGTCACGGGCATTGCCGCCACGCTACTGGCAAGCCTTATTTTAACGAACCAACAAGCATTCGCTGCCACTGATACCCCAACATCGACGGCCCCGGCAACCCAACAAGTCGGTAGTGCTAGTCCACTAGCGGATAGGCAAGCCGTTCTGACGCCGACTAACCCGGCAACTAGTGGCACAAAATCAACGACCGAAACGCAGCCAACGGTATCACCGGCATCGGCTGCGTCTGCCAGTCTCACGTCAAGTACAAGCCAGCTAAGTGCTAGTTCAAAAACGCCGACAAGTGCTTCTTCCGGCGCGGCAAATAGTACGGAAACACCTCAGCCAGCCGCAAGTCCGGTCACTTCGATGGCGACTAATTCCACAGCGCCGACGTCTAACAATGTCGGCACTCCGACTAGTAGCGGTGTACCAGCTGGCTCGATTGCATCCGCTGCCACCAGTTCTGGGACCAGTGGCAAGACCGGCACGAGCGCCGAAGCACCAACTAGCCTGGCACCACTTAGTACGACCAGTAGTCCGGCTAACAGTACAAGTACAAGACTCAAAAGTGATGGTACATCTGCCGCTGAAAGTAACGCCGCTAGCTCAGCCCTTGCGCCATCCGCGGCTGCAACACCAAGTACCGGTAGGACCGCTGCGCCTAACCTAATCACTAGTGCCGAAAGTGCTGGTGCACCTAGCTCAGCTGCCGGTTCGGCTGTTACTGGTTCAACTGGAACGACTAGCGCTGCTGGTTCGACCGGAGGAGCCGACTCAACTAGCACACCTAGTTCAACGGGCGCGACTAGTGCGACTGGCTCAACTAGTGTTCCCGGATCATCGGCAGCGCCAGCAGTGACCAGCGCATTTCAAATCACTAGTGCCGTTAACAGTATCGCGGCTAGTACCTATTCTGAAGATGCGTCGGAAGCGAGTGCTGAAGCTGCTTCAGCGGCGGCCAGCTCCGAAACTGCCGCAACCAGTGCCGCCAGCACGAACCCGACTTCTACGGCCGCACCAACTGAAAGTATCGACACATGGATGCCTAACAAACGCCTTCAATTGGCCGTTTTAAGTGAATTACAAGCACTCAAGCTCCCCGACCATCAGTTTAATTCCGTTAATGATATTACTCAGACTGATATGCAGTTATTAACCACGTTTCATGGCAAAGATACGTATATTGATGGGCACACGGCCTACTCATTGGAAGGCTTGCAGTACGCCACCAATTTGACGTCAATTTGGCTAAACAGTGGCCTTAATGCACCTGGTGGTTACTATAACGGCGACGTCACCGACCTTTCGCCGTTGAGTGGACTGACCAAATTAACATCGCTGAACATTCAACATAACCGCGTCAGCGACTTATCGCCGATTGCTCATCTGACTAACCTTAAGGAATTGGAAGTTGCCTATAACAACATTGCGGATCTGTCCGTTTTCAAGGATCTTCCAAATCTAACGCGAACGACCTATGGCGGCCAAACGATTTTGGAACCACTACGCTACGTCGACCAAAATACCGCCAGCGCAACCTTGCAAAACCATTTTTACTTACCGAATGGGCAACAGGCGGCACTGAAATCACAGGCGGCAATTCTGAGTCCCGTACGGTTTGCGCCGAATGATGGCGGCTTCTACTACCGTTTCTACTTCAACGGTGCGGATAAGGCTGTCAGTGGTGACCTCAGCAACGTGGTGCCCGCTGAACAAGGCGGTCTGACGTTTAATCAGCTGGTCCCACAGATTCCTGGTTTTACCGGCGACGCCAACGGCCAATTCGCGACGAATGGCGTCACGCTCAACGTGGTCCCAAATGAGAAAAATTTCTACCTCGTCGCACAAGGGATGGAGGGCAGCACGCCTGTGTTCCACGTCTTTCAACCGTACGTTCTCGCAGCCAAAGCAGCACCCGTCACCATCCAGCATGTGGATCGTAGCGGTGCCAGCTTACGAGACGCAGAGCAATTGACGGGCCTGGTCGGCGAAGATTATCAAAGTACGCCAGCTGAAATCACCAACTACACGCACGTGGATACCCAGGGCGCACCTCAAGGGACATTCAGCGCCGAACCACAAGCAGTCACTTATGTCTATGAAAAGACGGCTGGTGCCCCGGTCACCGTCAGTTACCAAGACGAACAAGGCCAAACGTTGAAGCCCGATACAACTTGTAACGGCTTTGCGGGCGATCCATACGCGACGCAGCCACTAGAAATTGCTGGCTACGACCTCACCAAAACACCGACCAATGCGACCGGGACCTTTAGCGGCGAACCGCAACACGTGGTCTACGTTTATACCAAGCAGATTCCACAACCCGTTACTGCTAGTTATCAAGATGAAAATGGGCAGACGCTGAAACCCGACGTCACCCATACTGGCGAAATTGGTGCGGCTTATCAGACCGAAGCACTCGAGATCCCAGGGTATGACTTAGTTAAGACTAACGGCAATGCGTCTGGTGTCTTCACTAAGGAGCGGCAGACCGTCGTTTACGTTTATGCCAAGCAGATTCCGCAACCAGTCACCGTTAGTTATCAAGATGAAAATGGGCAGATGTTGAAACCTGACGTCACCCACACTGGCGAAATTGGCGCGGCTTATCAGACCGAAGCGCTTGAAATTCCGGGGTATGACTTAGTTAAGACTAACGGCAATGCGTCTGGTGTCTTCACTAAGGAACCGCAGACCGTCGTTTACGTTTATGCCAAGCAGATTCCGCAACCAGTTACTGCTAGTTACCAGGATGAAAATGGCGAGTCGCTAAAACCGGACGTCACCCACACTGGTGAAATTGGCGCGGCTTATCAGACCGAAGCACTCGAGATTCCGGGCTATGAGCTGGTCAAAACTAACGGCAATGCTTCCGGCGTCTTCACTAAGGAACCGCAGACTGTCGTTTATGTTTACAAGGAATTGGCCGTCCATCCTGTCACGGTTAGTTATCAAAACGCTGATGGCAAGTCGCTCCACGCCGATGTTGTTTTGTCCGGAGCATTTGGTCAAAACTATCAAACAGAGCAACTAACGATTCCCGGCTACGTCTTCAGCAAAGTTATGGGTTCCACGACTGGTACCTTTGGAACGACCGCCCAGCACGTGATCTACGTTTACACGCCGGAGCCAAGCGTCCCAGAGACGCCCGCGCCAAGTCCGGAACCAGGGCCGGAACCGACGCCGCAACCAAATCCAGCGCCGCAACCAAGTCCGGAACCTGGGCCACAGCCGGAACCGACGCCGCAGCCAAATCCAACGCCACAGCCAGAGCCAGCACCTCAACCGAGTCCGGCCCCGCTGCCAGGACCGGTGCCACAACCAGGACCGATGCCACTTCCTAATTTGACACCACAGCCAGGCAGTTCGTCGTCAAGCGCCCCTGTTGCACAAGGGACTAGCGCGCCGCAATCAGCAACCACGACCCACTCAGCGTCAGCGCCAATCGTACCAGCCAACGCACTCGCGCAGCCAGGAGCAGCCGAATCCCCTGTGACAGCTGCTGCTCAGAAAGCTGGCCAGTTGCCACAAACTAGTGAGCAGACCGAACACACCGCAACGCTTGCTGGCTTACTGGCCGCGTTGTTCACCGGTTTAGGTTGGTTAGGTCTCGCTGCTAAGTTTAAGAAACGGGAATAAATTTATTACTGATTAGGAATCAAAACGACCACTCAATGTAGTGGCCGTTTTTAGTCGCGATTGGAATATTGGGCTCATCCAATCAGGTTTGCTAGGGTGACATCGCGCCAACACTCATTCGGTTACCCCCGTTGTGCGATGGGTCCGAGATTACTGATTCAAACTCATTTTCCCCTTCAATCACACGCTGATCTAAACCACAAATAAACCATTTTGCCAGTGTATAATGTTTTCGATTAACAATTAGTTCAGCTATAATAAACCTATACGAAAGGAGATCAAAATAATGAAATATGCGAAAACCAAAGAAGTATTGAATCAACTTGTCGCCGATTTAAGTCAGATGTCGATGATTATTCACCAAACGCACTGGTACATGCGTGGGCCTAACTTTTTGAAGTTGCACCCACTGATGGATGAATTTATGGAAGAAATCGACAGTCAGCTCGATGTCATTTCTGAACGTCTGATTGCATTGGACGGCAATCCTTACTCCACCCTTAAAGAAATGGCCGATAACACTAAGATCAAAGATTGGCCTGGCACTTGGGATAAGACGACGCCAGAACGGCTGGCACACTTAGTTGATGGCTATCGTTACTTGGAAGACCTTTACCAGCACGGCATTGAAGTGTCGGACGTTGAAAAGGACTTCAGTACCCAAGATATTTTCATTGGTCTCAAAACCGCGATTGAAAAGAAGATTTGGATGATTCAGGCTGAGCTTGGGTCAGCACCAAAAATCGACGAATAGACCTACTCGTTCAAAATTTTAGCTAAGACTGACAACGTGCACTGCGATATGATTCGCGGTGCACGTTGTTTATTTAGCCCGGACTTAATTGTTGATTCAGCTAATTTTCCTAACAGCGTCCTTAAAATGCTGTGATGGTACTAAACATTCCATCTATCAGGATGAATTCGAATTGTATTTAGATATCGCAACCAAAGCCAAATCACTATTTAAAAATTTCCCAAAAGTATCCGATCCCGAAACGGCGGCCCAGACCGCGGTCGTTAATCCCCTATTTTCGTGGCATGTATCAACGATTCAAAAAAAATAAATTTACTGTCTTTGCTAATGATGGCTGTTCGTTACGCATCGTCATCAAAAGTTCCACTGATCAGGCGCAAGTAGAAGCCGATTTTTGGGCGATGTTGGAACAGTTATGGCTTAAACGGTCTCTGGATAAGCAGCTCTTCGATCAGTATCGGGCAAAAGCTAAGCCGTTTGTCGTCATCCAAAACATGAATCGCACCGTTGCCAAAATTCTAAGCAAGACCATTCGTGACCACGAGTTGAATGCTAAGAAAACAAAGCCTGATGATGCCAGTCTGCTAAGGCTTTCCAGCCTGCTCACGGATGACCTGCAACCCCAAAATGGTGGCTGGTAATCCGTCATTGCCAGTAGCTCTCCAGTATCGACTCGCTTGATTGTTCCGCTTTTCATCTGAAAACGGCGCTCAAGTGTATTCAGACTCGCGGTCTGTCAGATCAGTCGCACGACACCACAATTTAAAAAGGATCGATAATTTGCAAATTACCGATCCTTTTTTGTCGTACTTAATATTAAATTCAATTAATGGCTAGTCCAAAGCCAGCCACGATCCCCACGATAATAAAAATAATTCCCATCACGAAACTTGTCCAAACGCCCATCGCTGCGAACGGTGATGTTTCGGCATTACCATGTAACTTCACCTGCCGAAAATAGCGCCGAGACGCAATTAATTGATAACAGCCCAAACCAATGAAAAGCAAACTGAACAGCAGTTGTAACAGCATACTGGTCTTCATTATGGTTTCCCCCTCGTCGACAGTCCGCATCATTTTTATGATTATTTTAATTTACCGTATGACTTGAGTGTCAACTTTTATTTGTTGCTTCAATTATACCATCAGCGCCGATAACTAGGGCTTTAACCTCGCTTTTAACGGTAATATTTTGCTGCCATCAAGGCCCAGCGTCTTTCTTATGATGCCTAACTAACGTGAGGTCAACTCGCAAGTTCATTTAAATAAAGTTGTCAAGACGGCAATTGGGTCTTGATTGCTACCAGATCCACGGCCTCACCACATTGTTTTAACCCAGTCATCATTTCGTATATGACTGTTTGACAAAAATAAGAAGAAAATATGAATTTTTTGTTAAAAATTATTAGTTGTTATGCTATGATTGGTTTTGCTCGGTAAATCTTTCATAATTTTAATAATTTTCGAGTATCAATTTTATTCATATTATTTCGCCCGATGTGTCAATTCTAGGAGGAACACCGATGAACGAAACAAAGTTCTGTATTAATTGTGGGAAGGAAATTCCCGCAAACGCAACGTTCTGCTCATTCTGTGGTGCGGATCAAAAGACGGCCGCAACCGCTGAAACGCAAACTGATGGGAACACGACAACCGGCAAGCAGCCGACGCCACCGGAACACGACAACATGTGGACAGCACTCAAGCTGGGAATGAAACAAACCTTTACTTGGTCACAGCGCATCACCCGCCCACAATATTGGTGGCTCTACTTGGATTTAATGCTCATCGCCTTGATTTTGACGTTCACGCTTGGCCTCAAAGTCTATAGTTTTCCGGCATTTGCGGCGCACGTGAATGTGTTTCAAGCGGTACTACTACTCATCTATTCAGCGCTCATGTCCTGGATTTCAGTAATGCAGTTCACTGCGGGTGCTCGGCGGCTGCACGACTCCAATCGTTCGGCACATTACTTATGGTTCTCACTGATTCCAATCGTCGGACCAATCTTGATCATCGTTTTCATGTGCCAACGGTCAAAACCAGCTGGCGAACGCTTCGATCGTTTTGCTAGTCAGCCCAAGCCATGGACGCACAAATGGTGGACTTGGTGCCTACTCGTCTTATTCACACTCCTGTACGCCGGTTCAGTAAATATCGTCGCACGTGACAATGCCGTTGATTCTGCGCTGACAACGACGTCCAATTCCGATTCGACGAGTGATTCTGACGACAGCTATACGGATAGTGACAGTTACGACGACAGTGATAGTGATAGTACGGACACCGATTCAGACACTGATTCGGAATCAGACTCAAGTTCTGACACTGACAGTATTACCGTTGGTGATGACGACATTGATATTTCTGATCAAAAAACTTATAACACCTCATACAGCGATAATAGTTGGACAGGTTCTACCTTCAAAATCGATAAGGTTACAGTTTATAAAACTGACGGGGCCTACACCATCGGTAGCGGCAGTGACAAACGTGACTTTAACGGTGTTGTTAAAGTTCACATGAGTATCCACGCTGGTCGCGACATTTCAGCCTACCCAACCCAGGCCAAGCTCAGCACCAACGATGGCCAACAGGTCGACGCTGACATGGATAGTGACGACTTCGATGGCGACTTAAACAGCGGCACGGATACTGACGGTAATTTATATTTTGAATTATCAAAATTATCCAGCGTCAAAGACATTACCAGCATCCGCCTCAAATGGGACGCCAGCTACGATACGGATGATTACGATGATGACAACGACTTTAAGACCTACGATGCGACACTTAATTTGAATTAATTTTTAGTACCTAGATACGTTGCGGATTGCGATGTGAGTTGTAATTTGCTGGCGTTGTGTTGGTGCTGAGAGCGTTAAAAATCCCCTGAGTTGGAAATTCGACTCGGGGGATTTTTTATCGGACGATTAAAATTTATCGATTCAAATGATCACTAACTACCAAATCGTCACGACGCTGGACGTAAATAATCCTTGGCGCTGCTTGATCGTATCAATATTCCAATCAACATTTTGTAGCTGAGTCGCTAGTTCGTGATTGGCAGTCAAGCTCGATTGAGACAGTGCGGTGATAAGTTGCGCCATCGTTTTAAAATCCAGCTTGGCTAAATTCTTTTCCAGAATCGTCCAGTTACCGAAATAGTTAACGTAATCTTCTAATTCAGGATTACTTGCTATCTGAACTAAACGGTAATTGTCATCGCTAAAAGTCCGTTGATAAAGCGTATCATCATCAAAATCATCATAAACTGCATCATATAACTCAGCCAAAAGGTAGACAAGCGTCCATTTTTTAGCGCCACGTTGCCCACCCTCTTTAGTCATCGCCTCAAAGCTAGCTTTCGTCTGATTATTACTAGGTAACAAGTGTTCATCCATATAATCGATGATGGCATTGACATTAGACAGGTTCAGAGACCAAATCTGATGCGCGACATCTGAAAATCCGGATTCAAGTTTATTTGTTCCCCGGTTCATAATTGTCCGGAATCTAATAAACACTGAAATAATTTTCCGAACCACAGTGAGCTTGTCTGATTCACTAAAGTTTCGATGTTCTAATGCCAATACGATTGGATAATATAGCAACACATGCAACCGATTAAGGATATCCAACTGCTGAGTTAGACGCTCATTTTCGAAATAATTATAATGTGCCTTAGGGCTAGTCGGCGATTCTAAGACGGTGTAAAGCTCAACCAGGCTCGACAAGTCGTCCAAAAACTTTTGTGCTTCAACAACCGTCGAAACTTTATCACTAATTTCACGATATAATCTTGATTCTGAAACAACCCGATAACGTGATGCCCAATACGTTCTAATAAAGCGAGTAATTCGGTCGCTATTATTATCCAACTGACTCGTTATTTTATTCCAGGATTGATTAGCATTATCTAAATCTTCATACATCAAGGACATCACGCGATTTTTGATTATATCAGATGCTTTCAAATCTTTGCCGCGGCTGTTTAACGTTTCGAAAATGGTGAACGCATCTTGACGGCTGGGAGCTGAAATCATAACAATATAAAAATGATCAAAAAATGCATCAAAAATGGTTTGCAAGTGATCAATTTGAGCCCCTAATTCCTTCTCACTTTTGATACTTGTATTAACCCACTTTGTGATGTCATCATATGCATTGAACATGTTTTTTTTAGGTTCCGAACTTGTTTTACGATCATTTTCTGAAATTCGAGAATGTGTTAATTTTTTGAAAAAGTCTTCTAAAGTCTCATCACTATATTGATCTTCGACATGTTGTTGAACCACGAGTGATGGCTGATCATCTTTAGTCCCTCGAATAGACTTTCTAACCTGAGTACGAATCATTCGGAGCGTATCTCCAATTTCGTCATCCGCATTAATGTCAGTTGGCGTCCCCTGTACACGCTGACCAAGTTTGATGGCAATATCTCGAATTGCGGACATAAAAATCAAACTAGTTGTTAACCGTTGTTGTCCGTCAATGATTTCCTGTTCCCCACGTTCATTTTTAAAAGTAACAATTTGACCAAAGAAGTGACTGTTGCGTTTTCCCTCGATGATATCTTGTAAATCATCCCAGAAGTCTTTCACTTCATCTTTGCCCCATGCATAGTTCCTTTGATAAAGTGGCACGGTAAAATTATTATCACGGAACAAACTCTCTATTTTAAACCCAGATGGATTAGGAATTTCTACAAATGATGACATACATAACTTCCTCCAAAATAATATTAAATAGATCCTTAAAATATTTATTCCATTAATTATACGCTACTTTTCATCTTATAACATCACCCTCCCCACACAAAAACAAGGATTACCAGGCTCTCACCCATGTAATCCCCGCAACAGATCAACAGCCACCTCAGCGAATCTTCTTCACCATGAATAACCGGGCGCGTCGATAATCATAATATTGTTTTGAAAATGCCAGCATTTTACCAGTTGTCAGATAAGTTTCATCTTTAACTACCAGACTGGGGGGCACCAGCCGGTAGTTTCATGAATTCTCCCGCAATGGCGGGTAGTGGCTCACTCATCAATAATTGATCAATGAAGCCGACGTTGACATCGCGTTGTTGCTCAAAATAGTTAAACAACGAGCCGTATAGCGCTTCTTCTGGGATCGCATCTACAATCGATTTGAGATAGTAAGAATGTTCCAATAGATAGGGTTGCCCATCTAGTTCGCGAAAACGTCGAATGTCAATTAGTTCTTCGTCCTGAGCGAATTGACCCGTTTCCGGCAAAAAGTCAGCGTCCGCCACCGTAATTGTTGCCATTGTGGCCTTGCGAGTCGCTAGTTTGAGTCCAGCGCGCGCGGCAGCTTCCGAAAGCCCGCCGTCGTGCTGTAGCGCAATTGAATTATTGGTCTGTTGCTGTCTGACAAAGGTCCCAATGCCATGCATCTGGTACGTGTAACCCATCGTGCTTAACTGTTTTAATGCTTGGCGCAATGTATAGCGCGTCACTTGATACCGTTCCATTAATACTGGTTCGGCCGGTAACTTGCGCTGTTCATCCGCTAATTGGCCCGCCTGAATATCGGCCAGAATCGTTTGAACCAACTGATCCGTATCTAAATGTGCCATGGTTCGGCCTCCTCACCTGAAAAACGTACCCAAATGTTGGCGTACGTTAACATTATGTGACTATTATATCGTATTAGCTCAAATCAGCGCCGTTAGTGGCAATTACTTTTTTGAACCAGTCAAACGATAGCTTCTTTTCACGTTTCAGTGTGCCTTGCCCAGCATCATTTTTATCCACGTAAATCAGACCATAGCGCTTATCCATCTGACCGGTCCCTGCAGACACGAGGTCAATGAACCCCCATGGTGTGTATCCCATCAGTTGAACGCCGTCAACGTCAACGGCTAATTCCATTTGTTCGATATGCTTGCGCAGATAATCGATTCGATAATCATCATGAATTCTGCCGTCAGCCGCATGCTTATCAAAGGCACCCAGGCCATTTTCAACGATGAACAGTGGTAGGTCATAACGGTCACTGAACCAGTTCAACGCATAACGGAGCCCGATTGGATCGATTTCCCAACCCCAATCTGAACGTTCCAGGGCCGAATTCTTCACCTCCGGATTCTGACCAGGTGTCATGAAATCATCCGGTTCGTCGGCCGTCGCCTTAGTTACGTGGGAGGCGTAGTATGAAAAACCGATGTAATCTACGGTTCCCGCTGCTAAAATGTCCATGTCAGCCTGCGTCATATCTAACGCGAGGTGGTGCCGTTCAAAATAACGTTTTAGCCAATTCGGGTACTTTCCTTTACACTGCACATCCGCCAACCAGTAACCCGCTTGCATCGTCCGTTCGGCTTTCATCACGTCCTTAGGTGCGGGGGTTGCCGGATAGGTCGGGCCCATCGCCATCATGCAACCAATCTTAAAGTCCGGATTGATCTCATGTCCCATCTTGACGACCAGAGCACTGGCAACTGCCTCGTAATGTGCAGCTTGGTACATCACCGTTTCGGCATCTTCATCCGCCGCGACCTTGATGCCAGAATTAGTGAATAATCCCCATTCATTTAACCCAGTCTGGTTATTGATTTCGTTAAAAGTCATCCAATACTTGACCTTGTCTCGATAGCGCTCGAAGACTACTTTGGCGAATTTGACAAACAACCGGATCAATTTCCGATTGCGCCAACCACCATACGCTTCAACTAAGTGATATGGCATTTCAAAATGAGATAAGGTGATCACGGGTTCAATATGGTGCGCTAGTAAATCGTCGAATAGCCGGTCATAAAATTTCAATCCCGCTTCGTTGGGTTCGGCGTCATCCCCATTTGGAAAGATTCGCGTCCAGGCGATACTAGTCCGGAAACAGTTCAAACCCAAATCAGCGAACAATTGGACATCTTCATGGTAACGATTATAAAAATCAATCGCCTCATGATTAGGGTAATTTTTGCCCTGAATCACACCATCCGTAATCTCCCGAGCCTGCGTATTACTACCCGCAGTCATGACATCCGCGATACTCAGGCCCTTACCATCCTGGTCCCAGCCGCCTTCAAATTGATGGGCAGCAACCGCGCCACCCCATAAAAATCCATCTGGTAATTTACTCATGTTAAAACTTCCTCTCTTAAAAAAATCAGCCACGAATTGGAATCGTGACTGATAAGTGATGATTAATCAGTTTGTGCCGTTCCATTTTGTTCTTGCAAGTAAAGTTTGTTGTCGTAGAACTTGATGAATGGGAACCAAATCACGAACGCAATCAAAGCACACACAACAGCTAAGACAGCGGCGCGCCAGTCACCACCTGAGCCTAAGAAGCCTGATAAACCAACTGGTGTTGGCCATGCAACTTGGGCAATCGGTGGGTTGACCATGTGGAACTTGATGGCGAAGTAAGCTACTGACATCGATGACATTGGTGCCAAGAAGAATGGAATCGCCGTGTAAGGATTATAAACAACTGGCATCCCGAACAAAATTGGTTCGTTAATGTTGAAAAATGCAGGCACGATACTAGCTTTACCCAGTGCTCCTAATTGTGCTGATTTGGCAAAGAACGCAATGAATACGACCATCCCGAGGGTTGCACCAGAACCACCGATTGTGACGAAACAGTTATTGAATTCGCCGGCGAACGGAATGTTAGCCCCCTTGGCATTGCTGACCATGTTGGAGAGCACGATTGGGGTTAAGAATGACGTCACGATCGTGGCCCCGTGAATCCCGACTAACCAGAGTGCATGCATGATAAAGTACACGACTAGCAACCCAATCCAAGTATTCGTCAAGTTTGTCACGAACCCGAATGGAATCGCAACGATTTTATAAATATCTGTACCCATCAAAATTAATAATCCGTTGATGACAATCACAGTAAGTGCAATTAAAGCCGTTGGAATCAGAGCCGTAAATGAACGTGCAACCCCAGCTGGCACCGTTTCAGGCATCTTGATGGTCCAGTTACGTTTCACACAAGTCGTATAAATCTTTACAGCAATAATTGACATGATGATAGCCGTAAAAATCCCGGTCGTCCCAAGCCGAGTAACGCCACCACTCATTTCCCAACCATCAATAATCTTAGAATTCTTATTGAACACGTTGATTAACGTCATGGCGCCGCCCTTGAATACTAATTCGGGCAAGCACATGAAAAAGGCCATCATTGAAATCAAAGCCCCGTTTAGCGGATTGACCTCGATTTTTTCTTCTTGTGCTTGAATCTTCGTATATTCATACCCAAACACTAAACAGAAGTAGAGTGACAAGATTCCCATCGTCGCCGTATTTGCAAGCATGTATAGCGGCGTGATCTTATCAAATGAAACCGCAAAAAAGCCGGCTAACGCTGGAAAACTTTGTGGTAACACGCTGACGATCAAGAACATCGACCCAACAATCGTAAATGGAATAGTTGCCATCCCAGCGGCCATAACGGCACGGACGATTCTGAACTGGGCCAACTTCCCCATCGGTCCCATCAAATGGTTGTTCAGAAACTGAAACATTTTGTTATTTGTATCATCCATTAAAATTCACATCCTAATCCTTATATGTTTGCAGCAAATTGCCGAATATGTTGCACATAACGATCCTTGTCATGCGCAATTAGGAACGCCCGGTACTCCAAGAAACCCCCGACCAACATTCCTAGTCCTAACAAACTAAGTACCCACGGTAAGCTCGTCTGGTTGAGAAATGGATAGAACACTTTCAATTGGCCAAACACCGCGCCTACAGCCACGATGGCGTTGGCAAGTATTTGCACCCAATAGAACCAGCGGGTCAGTGTCAGTTGATTGGTATGTTTCCAAAATTTACTAACCTGTTCGACTATTACGACACCCGCCCCAATTAATAAGGCAGTCGGTAATAAGCCAGCTGCTGAACCAGAACCAAATAAGATAATCGCCCAATAGAGATTAACAAAGAAAAAGATAGCGGTTACATATCGAAATAATAAAAAGCGATTAAAATACATGCTCGTCAGGCTCAGTGTCCGGCGGTTCGCCGTTGCCTCAGGATTGCTATTTTTAGGTGACGTCATCTTGTCACACTCCTTTCAACGTTTAGTCATTCGAATGACACTCATTCGAATGACTAAATCATAGCAGATATTCGCGTCATTGTAAACGCTTTATTTAAATTAGTACCTCGTTGTCACCTGTTCCTAAACTGGTAACATTCATGTAAGTGGCCTGCCACCACCATTTTGGACACAAGGCATGCGAAAAATAATAGCAATGACTTAGCGCTCGGATGATGCAAATTAAAAAAAGCCTAGCAATTTCAATGAAATCACTAAGCCCTTTATGGAACACTGTATCTGCTGCTATGACGGTTAGCCCATGTCGCGACGATTGATTAGCCGCCAAATAAATCACCGATAACACCTTGCGTCCCCAACCAGCCTATCCGTCCCAACAGGTGTCGCTCTATGCCTTAAGCTGTGACGCCTTATCGTTCAAAAATTTTGTCACCGCTTGGTCCAAATCAACCTCATTTGCATCAGCCAAGACGCTTAACCACCAGATTGATTCACCAATTTTGTCCGCAAGTAACTGCTGGTCTTGACCATCTGGCCAGCTACCTTGATGAGCCATGACTTGCCGACCAACTAACGCTGCATCCGTCAAGAAGGCCAGTGCATCTTGCTCAGTGGTCCACGGATGGCCGTCTTGCTTCATTTCCAATTGATGATATTGTTCACGAATCTTTGCTGAGCGTTGTGCAACTTCTTTGATTTCCAAATCATTAACCTCAATTCGTTTTTATCTTGAATAGGTGCTTCATCCTATTGTTGGAACGGATTTTTGAATTTTCATAACGTAAATCAGTCCGGTAATGGATCAAGTAGTCTTATTCTTAACCAACTTCAATCAATCAGCCTTGCTCATCCGTACTTTCCCGAGCACCCGCAAACATAAATTCAACCACATCAACCAATATAACCACCGGTAACAAATAAACCACCCCAATAAAATACCAAAATGCTTCATTGAAGCTAATCACGCTATAGCGTGCGAAAAGCAACAGCGTCCCGCAACACAATAATAGTAATAGCGCGCAGATTTTTCGCTGTAACCCTGTCTTCACCACTGCCGATACCCCCAGTAAACCGGCCAAAATACCACAAGTCACATACCCAATCAATTGATCACTATCCAACTTAAATCCGGTATGTACACCGGTTGATAAATAAAGTGCAGCGAGATAGACCGCTAAATAGCCTCCTGTGATTATTTGGACGCGTCGATAAGCTTTCATTTGACGTTTTCCCCCATTCTGTCCAATGTTTGTACCATCGTAGACTTTTATTCTATCATTGTGGTGTGTACGGGCCAAACGTTGGTTAGTGTGCAAATCAGTACGCGATGACGGCCGGTTGCTTGCAACGATGACTAATCAGTGGCAGTACTACATCACAAGCAAAAAGCCTCAGCGGATGAACTAAGTCATCCGCTGAGGCCAGCACATCAATTTTACTTATTATCATGTTTCATGAACCAATTATTGAAGACGACACCACCGACGCCAATTAAGTAAACGCCGACAAGCATGGATAATGCTAGCTGCAGTGGCAGCCAATGCCAGCTGGTCATCGTTTCATGACCTAAGACCAGAATTGTAATCGCCCAGCCGGATAGCCAAGCCGTCGCATCCACGAACCGGCCCACAACCGTCAAGCCACAGACTAAAACACTGACTGCGCCCAAAATACAGAGGCTTAAAAATTGATTCATGGATGGACTACCCGGCAACGCCGTCAGCTTCAGTGCCACCATCCCCCAAGGAATCCCAATCAACAAGCCTAAAATAATCGGCAAGGCTTTCTTAGGGTCATTTCCTTTTGCAGTGAACAGGCCGGCAGAAATTAGCGCCACAGCGCCAGTCTCGACCCCAAATTTGGGGCTCAGCACCGCCCACAATGGCGGGATAACGGCAATGAAGATGGCTGTCGTCACCGTTTGAATCACGTGTTGACTGCTAGTTTTGATTGTCATTCACCACCCGCCGATTTAGAACTTATCTTTGTTTTCAGCGTAAAGACTTGGTAAAATTTGAGCTAGGTTGGTCATTTCCTTGATGTTATGCAATCCGAGCCGTTTGGCAACTTCACCGTCGATTTTGGCATCGTCAGGAATTACACGAACAGGCTCGTGCGTTTGCAGGTCGACATTCCAGCCTAGCCAGAAGCGACTGCGTAATTCAATCCCATCATCGACAGGGCGAACCACATGTAACATCAGGGCCGTCTCACCATTGGCGGCCGCCACAATATCTGAATCACTTTGCGCCAGCAGTTGTGGGTCATAGCCCAAATCGACCGGGTTTTTGAAATTAATATCGATTTTTTCAGGGCCAAAACCAGTATCTTCGGTAACTGTATGAGAAACACCGTAAATTCGTTCGGCCATCGAAATTGATTGGTCCTTCAGTTGCGCCTCAGTCCCATTTTTGACGACGACATCGTAATGATCATCCTTATTCCAAATGACGTAACGCATTGATTCTAGGCCATGCCAAGCAAACCACCAATGTAACATTTCTGCCGTCACGTTCGGCATTTTTAAGTGGTTCGCCATGAACGCGGTCCCATCCGGCATTTGGCAATAACCGACCTCAGTCTTCAAGTAACCTGGCTTCAATAAATCATTACGGTCTTGCACCGGGGTCGCATCTTTTGGATCGATTGGGGCTTGCACCATCTTCTTTCGTGCAGTTGGATCGACTTTCGCCATGTCTTGTAAATAATACTTATAGTACGGCAACGTTGCCGCGTTAGCAGGGATGTTTTGTGTGAATTTTTCTGTCATAATTAAGTTCCTCCTATCAAATTACAAGACTTAGTTTAACCCGGTGGCAGGTATTAAAAATTATCTTAAGACAATTGTTGGGGGAATTATTTAATATGGAATTTTTTATTCAACAGGATTACCAAGATTTTAAAGACGACTTACTAAAATTACCGCACACCCAGAAAATGATTGCTGCAAATGAGGAAATCTCGCTGACCAATCAAACTTACTTCATCGTTTCCGGACGAGTCGTTGAAATCCTATTGTTGCCGGATGGCGAAGCCCACGCATTGGTCGCCTATGGCCCGCAAACATTATTTCCACCACTATTTTCAGCATCAATGCCGACAAAAGATGAGTTGATTTTCCGCTTCGTCCAACCCAGTACCCTATGGTGTTATGACAACACACTACTCGCTAACTACGCCGAGCAGCATCGCACTTTCGCCAAGCAACTCAACCAGAGTTATCTCAAACACATGAACTATTATCTAAATGATATTAGCCAATTGATTACTTCATCAGGCATGCAACGTCTCGTCACTTTTCTGAATTACTATCTGGATGAACACCACCCGAGTGATAATTTGATTCCAATCCGTCAGAAGAATCTTGCCCGGCTGATTGCGTTGAACCCTACCAATATGTCGCGGAATATTAAGAAGCTCAAGGAAGCCAGCATCGTCCAAGTCTCAGGTGCCGGCATCACGGTGTTAAATCCTGAAGCACTCAAAACATACTTAGACTAACCACCGACAATCGCGTGCCCTAATTTTTCTAAAAGATTAAAATTTAAGCCAGTCAGACGAGCACCCCAAACGGGTCACTGCGTCTGACTGGCTTATTTAGACATTATCCTCGCGACAACTTCGCTTAAAACGGCTCTTTCGCAATATTCACCGCTACCCCATCTAGATTAGGTTTATCTGTATGAACCCGGATAGCACTAGGATATGCCTTTCTACAACCCAAGCTTGACTTGTGACGTGATAACGTTTTTAATTAGTATATGATTAACGAATTATTAAAATTAAACTGTTGTTATCTGTATATTTTAATAACTGAGTTAATCCTTAAATCTAATTCAAATAACGTGGTGACGATAATGGTAAAACGATATGATAGCAAGAAAATTGAACAACTGATTTACAATATTTACAAAGGTTACGGCTTTTCTGAAGAAGAAAGTCAAGAAGTGGCCCACATGCTGATTTACACGGACTTAATCGGGATTGAATCCCATGGGGTCCAACGAATGATCATGTACGACGGCTTCATTCGCAATGGTAAAATTCGTGTACATAATCGTCCAGAAGTGGTCAAAGAAACCGATGTGAGTGCGGTCGTTGACGCTCACTTTGGCTTGGGGCAGTTAAACGGGATTTATAGCATGCGCCTTGCCATCGAAAAAGCAAAACAACACGGCATTGGCATGGTCACGACTCGTAACTCCGGTCATTACGGCATTGCCGGGTATTACGCCAACATGGCGGCCGAAGAAGGCTTGATTGGCCTGTCATCGTGTAATTCACGTTCAGCGATGTTACCCACTCACGCCACGAAGGCTTTAGTCGGCACCAATCCGATCGCCTTTGCGATGCCCGCCCAACCAAACACGTTTATCTTCGACGCGGCGACGACCACCGTGCCACAAGGTAAAATTGAAGTTTACCGTAAATTAGGCAAAGATTTACCGGCCTTATGGGTCGCAAAGGATGGCGAAACGCCCGTCAATCGGCATGACGACACCGAAGACTTGGACGCCCTGCGTGATTTAGATTCCAACGTTGGTTTGGCGCCATTAGGTGGTGTCACCGAAGATACTGGTAGCCACAAAGGCTTTGGCCTCGGCGTCATCGTCGAAGTGTTCACCGCGATTCTTTCCCTAGGCAACACTTCCAACGAAATTACGCCAGACGACCTTTCCGTGGGTCCTTGTCAGAGCTTTATCGCCATCGACCCGTCAATCTTCGGTGATAAGGATGCCATTATTGACAAGTTCTCGGCTTACTTGCAAGCCATCCGCAACCTGCCATCCGTTCCTGGTAAACCAGTCATCGTCGCCGGCGACAAGGAAGCCGCTGCGTACCAAGACCGCTCAGCTAACGGTATCGAAATTGACGATAAGACGCTCGCAGAAGTCGTGGGCATCGCCAAACGACTAGGCATCGACTACGCGCAATACGTGGCTTAACTAAACCTGTATCAGACAAAAACCAGCAACTGCCTGTCCTGGAAATTCAGTGACGGGGCAGTTGCTGGTTTATTTTTGACCGGTGGCATTCGGCGGTGATGAGAATTTTGACCCGGTGGCGATTACTGCCATTGGCCGATGCCAAAAAGCCATTTCCGCGGCCACTGTATTTTTTGCGATCGCTACAAAAACTTTACCTAGTCGGCGTGCAAACTGCCAAAAATAGGAGGACGAGCAACCAAAAATTGATTGCTCGTCCTATTTTTCACCAGCCAGCCGCGCTCAAGCCTAATACGTACTAGCCACTTGGTCTGTAATCAGCCACTTGCCGGCTTGTTTTTTATAGAAGACCTGCATTTGCAACGGCCACGTATTGGCACCGCCACCCCAGATTTTAGCTTGAACCCGGTTCTGGCCGATTAAGCTAGCCTGATTACCGTTAATTTGGATAGCCTTGATCGCATCTTCTTTAGAAGAAAGGTACTGCATCTCATCATTCTGAATTTGGTCGATCCATTCAAACTTAGGCTGAACGTAGCCCGTCATGTGGGTCAAATGCATGTCATCTGCCAAAATTTCATTTAATTTATTGAGATTTTTATTGACCATCGCTTTATTTTCATCCCGATATAATTGTACGATTGCTTCTTCGTCTGTCATATCTTCCACATCCCTTGTCTTATTTACAGGGAAAATGATAACGAAATTTCCAGCTTAAAGCTATTTCACTTTGACGGGCGTTCGATAAGTTTAGCTTATGCAAAATTTTGTTTCAATAATTCCGCGAATGTCTCGATATAATATCCTGAATTATCCGCTTGCCAATAAGCATAGTAGTTTTGAACCAGGTTACGATTACCCTTGAACAAGGGCAGCATCTTGACAATCTCTTGGTCTAATTGTGATTGCATCCGCTGATTAATAATCAAATACCCTTGATTAGACGCAATCAGCATCTGGGCTTCATCATAATTCTGGGCACGGACAAACTCGCTTCTAACGCCCAGAACATCCCGATAGTATGCTTCTTCCGCTGCTTGTTGGGTGCCATCAATAATCAGTATACAAGGAAGATCAACTAAATCAGCAATTTCAATTTTGTCAGTATCTACTGGTAACGAATGATTGACAGCAACCATAAAGTCACTCGCCGTCAAGAATTCATTCTGGTACTCATTAGATAACGCGCGTCGCTGATCCGACAAATCCAAATCAATCTGGCCTGTTCGTAATAATTCATAGAGATCTTCATGGGTGCCACTACTAATTTTGATCTTAACCTTAGGGAATTCCTGTGTGAACTCAGATACCGTCTGCAAGAATTCGGTAGTCCCAAAACTTCTGAGATAACCCACTCGTAATTCAGCTTCATCATTCTTTTCGATTTTAATCGTGTTCTCAACGAGTTGATCGACATCGGCTAAAACATCCTGGCTGTGGATATAAAAATATTGCCCCGCTTCAGTGACTTCAAAGCTGCGCCCCTTCCGCTTGATGAGGGTGATGCCCAAGCGATTTTCAAGTTCCTTCATCTGTTGCGAAATGGCTGATTGTGAAATATGGCAGTCCACCGCCGCTTGTGTAAAACTATGATTCTTGACGATTGCGATGAAATACTGCATTTGTTGAAACATTGACGACACCTCAACTTTTATAGCGTTTATGATTAAATTTATTATGCCACAGAAAAAGGCCACTAGCTGAACTAATGACCTTATCATGCTTATTTTGAATTTAAACCAACGCTACCATGTGAATAGTAGTTGTCATCCGCAACGGCATTCTTCACAAAATCAGCGATTGAACTGATAGAGACGTCATGACCGCCAAAGGGTTCACCCTTCTTCGTGATTTCATAATCAACTGGGCCACCGGTGAACCAACCTGGACGAATCACCGTATAATTCAAGTCGGAACCTTCAACGATATCGGCCGCCTCCCGGTAAGACTTCAGCATTGAATTATGACTCAGATTGCCACTCGCACCAATCGAAGCCGGGATTTCATCATAAATGCCCATGGAAGTAATAAATAATAACCGTGCAACATGGTTCCGGTCCATTGCGGCCACGATCTTGTTCGCAAACCGACCTAAGGCGCCGCTTAAGGCAACAAAAACAACGTCTTGTCCGGCAATGGCCTGGTCCAAATCGCGATCGTTGGTCACATCGCCAGCAATCACCGTTTCACGTTCGCCGGCCTTTAACCGACTAGCACTTCTTGCAAATAACGTTAACTGATTATCAGTTTCGTTTAACAGCGTTTCTCGCACTGCACTGCCAATCGTACCGGTTGCACCAATAATTAAAACTTTTTTCATGATTTTTCTCCTCATTTCTACTGCTTTAACTTATTCGCCAGCTGGAAAATCAGTTGACGCTGCCAGTTCCTTTTCAGTTTGATATTCCGCCAACCGCTTTTCAATAGTGGCAATCGTGCTTGCCAACGCTTGTGATCCTAAGACCATATGCAACGGCGTGTCAGGTTGATCAACACTTTCGATAATGCGAGCAGCCATTCGAGCTGGATCGCCGGGTGCCAAGCCATTTGCCGGGTCAAGCATCTTCATGAAAGCGTGCGCTGGATTTTCATCATATTCCTTCATCAAATTGGCAACATGCGCACTGCCGTACCGGAATTCAGTCCGAGCGCCACCGGGTTCAACGATCGTCATGCCAATGTTAAATGGTTCGACCTCTTGCGCCACGGATTCACAGAAGCCTTCAATACCAAACTTCGCGGCGTGATACATCGAATTACCCGCAAAGGCAATCTGACCACCATAGGATGAAATCTGGATGATTTGGCCATGTTGTTGCTTGCGCATAAATGGCAAGACTGAGCGAATCATTTGAATCGAACCCGTTAAGTCGGTCGCCAAAATTTTATCAATATCTGCATCACTCAACTCTTCAGCCGCACCGAAGAGCCCGTAACCCGCGTTATTAACTAAAACATCGATTGAATGTTCAGTCGCAACTCGGTTGACCAATTCATGAATCGCCGGGACATCCATGACATCTAGGATTTCACAAATAAAAGTATCCGGATACTGATCAATTAAATCTTGAACTTTAGCCGTATTTCAAACCGTCCCAATCACGGTATTGCCCGCTGCCAATAACTGCGCCGTCATTGCCCGACCAAAACCGCTGCTAACACCCGTAATCAACCATGTTTTTTTCGTCATAATTATATTTCTCCTTGTCCTTAGTTATTTTCTGGAATAATTTCGTTTAATAAATTCAACGCCGTTAACGTTCTTGGGTAGCCAATGAATGGCAATAATACCGTAATGGCGGACAATAGTGTGTCCTTATCATTACCCACCGTCACGTTATTGCGAATGTGTCCTTTAACTTGTGGGTCCGCACCGCCCAGCGAAATCAGCATTGCAAAAGTAATCAGTTCCCGCGTCTTGGCATCCAGACCTTTGCGGGTATAATAGTCGCCGAAACAATTGTCAGCCAAGAACGTTGCAAAGTGCTTTTCGTTTTCCGGTAAATTCTCCTGCATCTTATCAACGGCGTCACCGACGAGCTGCCGAACGGTTTCCAATCCCTTTTCATACCGAGTTGCTGGTGTGGTCGTTGATTGCCCTTCAATCGGGAGTGAAATATGCCGTTCTGTAAAGACAGCGTTGGTGGCATGTAAGAAGTCAAAGACCTTTCCAAGGCCAACATATGCGGTGGCTTGATAAACGATTTCTTTAACTTCGACCGGTGTCACACCAACGTTCAGCGCACCATTGAGCATCGCCTGATATTCATTAACGGATTGCATCGCAATCAACGCCGCCAAAGTAATTTTCATCCGCAACTTCAAGTCCAAGTTTTGATGTTGCAGGACTTCGTCAAAGTTAAAATTGTCGAAAATTTCAATGAATTCCGGGTCCGTGACTTTTAACGTCGACTTCAGATCTGGAAACAATTCTTTGTGATTTGCTTGCGCAGTTTTACTAATTGCCATTACTGGATACCTTCCTTTATCATGTTGCTGCTAACTCATTTACAAGTACTATCTTACAAACAAAATGACAATCGACCAATTCCGATAACACATCTCATCGATAAGTTTTACTTATCAATCATAAGGCATGTGTGTGGCCAGCAGGTTAAGCTCATCGTTGGTAGACCTGGCGACGCGATTGTTGCTGATTTTCAGGCATATTAAAAGCCTTACCGAGTCGTCTTTAAACGGCTCGGTAAGGCTTTTAAGTATCATGTCTGTTCCAGTAACTCAGTGATACTAATGAATGATACGCGTTGTGCTAGCTATTCTTTAGCATTAGAGCTGATTAAATCATGCCAATTTCTAGGTTCAAAAGCTACCAGCTGAAACCCGCTGGAAAAGGTGCGAATTAGCGTAAACGTGCAGTGGTATCATCGTCCCACGCCGGCTTCCAGGCATTCTGGTCAATGGCCGGAACGTGATGGACACAGATTTAAGCCGAAGCCCACGTCTTAAATACTGGTCTTTCACTAACCAAGCACAAAACGCTTGCTAAGTGAAATTTCACCACTTGGCCTTGCCCAGAATACCTTCCAGCTGGGACAGTATTCGAAAGGCAGACATGTGCGAACCCAACTTTTGACGAACTGATCGTTGGTTGTTAGTCAACAATCAATTCAAGGTTCAGCTGTAAGACTCGCTTCGATGATCTCCCAGCTATCCTAATTTTAAGCATCAGTATTGAACATTGGCGAATATTTTTCATCAACAAAGATGCCTAAATCTCGAATTGGAATCAAACGGTAAATTTACTGTCTAACTGTAAGTCTAGTTTCAATCGAGTCAGCAATAATCTGCAGGCAAACATACCAATATTCCAATTCCACAAATCATTATCTATACTAGTTAAACGTTTGTCTCAAGGACCAGTCCCTCATACTCAATGCTCAATTGTACCAAGGTAGGCGGTCGTTCATCTGCCATTCGAGCGGGTTCCCGACCGGAGGGGCTGGCTGACAATGCTCAAGGGCGAAGTTCTTCTTGTCCGGGCGGGTTTCCCGGGCTAGAAGAAGACTCGTATTTGAAATTG
>ERZ505992.49-NODE-49-length-43111-cov-9.08819_pt1 | contig 43111 bp, 30 predicted proteins | sample MGYA00513685_ERZ505992 | MGnify/ENA metagenome assembly ERZ505992
CTTCTAGCCCGGGAAACCCGCCCGGACAAGAAGAATTTCGCCCTTGAGCATTGTCCGCCAGCCCCTCCAGTCGGGAACCCGCTCGAATGGCGGATGAACGGCCACCTAACTTGGTGCAATTGACCACTGAATGTTAGGGCCTTGTCCTTCAAGCAAGCTTTGAATTGGTATCGCTGATGCTTTATGACATTTGAGTACTGAGAAGATTACTGAATATAATTCACTAATATCAACGGACACTAGTCTTGCATTTAGTCGATAAAACGACCTTCGCTTATAATTCAAGATTTTGCTATCTCAGACGACTAGATAAAATTCTGGCAAGTTCAGTAAAGTCGCTTGTCAGAGACCTTAAAACATGAGTAAGAAAGGTTAGTGATTGTTAGAAAACAGTCTGACGGTTCAATATCAAAATTCTCGTGGACCAATGAACCAACGACCAATTCAACAAAAAGTTGGGTCCACATATGTCTGCCTTTCGAATACCTTCCAGCCGGCATAGGACGTCGCCACAACAGCAGTTTTACGTAAATTCGTACTGTTTCCAGCGGGTCTCAGCTGGCGGTTCTTGAACTTAAAAAATAGCACGTTTTAATCATTTTTAATGCTAAATAATAATTAACACGCGTGCTCTCTCCCAAAAATGTGTGATAAATAGATTTTAAGAATCGTTACAATAATTCTGATCAAAAGCGCCCCAAATTTGCGTCACTGGGGCGCTTTTGGTACACTTAGGCCAAATTAGATTAAGGATGGTGACTGCAATGGGAATGCATCAATATTTTCAAAGTTTGAGTAATTTAGAAACGATTCAACGCGCGCCGGGCTTCTTTAAGTATCAAAATCATTCAGTTGCGGCCCATTCGTTTAAGGTGGCGGAAGTGGCCCAGTTTTTAGGTGATGTGGAAGAAAATGCGGGTCAAACGGTGGACTGGCGGGCTTTATACGAGAAGGCCCTTAATCACGATTATAATGAGCGTTTTATCGGCGATATTAAGACGCCGGTCAAGTATGCGACGCCAACGTTACGGTCGATGCTCGCAGATGTGGAGCACAAGCTTTCCCAGAACTTTGTTCAAAATGAAATCCCGGCTGAATTTCAGGCGGCCTATTCGCGGCGTTTGTCCGAGGGTAAAGACGAGACCTTGGAAGGCCAGATTCTGTCAGTGGCCGATAAAATCGACTTACTGTATGAATCGTTTGGTGAGATTCAAAAAGGTAATCCCGAGCCAGTCTTCACCGATATTTATCAAGAAAGTTTAAAAACAATTGTGGCGTTTAAAAAAATGACCAGTGTTCAATATTTCTTAAAAGCAGTCCTACCGGAGATGTTAGCGGAACCGTTCACGCATCAGGACCAGTTACAGGCATTGACGACGCAAATATTAACGGCCACCACGCAATCCGATTAATGGCGAAAGTATGTTCGATGTGCTAAAATTAAATGCGATTTGAATCTGATAGGGAAGCGCGGGCTTGCCTATTTTTTATGGTGGGACGGCAAGTTATCGTTATCAACAAATGAACTGAACGGGCAACCGTTTCAAAGGAGGACTACGTTTGATTGATCGGGTAAATAATAATCATTTTGACTTGGTTTCAGATTACCAACCAACTGGGGACCAACCCCAAGCGATTAAGCAATTGACGGCTGGAATTGAGTCCGGTGAGAAAGAACAGATTTTGTTAGGGGCCACCGGGACCGGGAAGACGTTTACGATTTCCAACGTGATTGCACAAGTGAACAAGCCGACCTTGATTTTGTCACACAACAAAACGTTGGCGGGACAACTTTACGGCGAATTTAAAAAGTTTTTCCCGAATAATGCGGTGGAATATTTTGTCAGTTATTACGATTATTATCAACCGGAAGCGTACGTGCCTTCGAGTGATACTTATATCGAAAAGGATTCCGCAATCAATGATGAAATCGATAAGCTGCGACATTCTGCCACGAGTTCATTATTGGAACGTAATGATGTCATTGTCGTGGCGTCGGTTTCCAGTATTTTTGGTTTAGGGGATCCGCATGAGTACCAAGACCACGTCGTTTCACTGCGGGTCGGTATGGAAATCGACCGCAATGACTTGTTACGGAAGTTGGTCGATATTCAATTCGACCGCAACGACATTGATTTTCAACGGGGCCGTTTTCGGGTGCATGGGGACGTTGTCGAAATCTTCCCAGCGTCACGTGATGACCACGCCTTACGTGTCGAGTTTTTCGGTGATGAGATCGACCGGATTCGCGAAATCGATGCATTGACTGGTGAAGTGGTTGGGGACCGCGAACACGTGGCTATTTTCCCAGCGACCCACTTTATGACCAACGATGATATTATGGAACACGCCATTAAGGGCATTGAAGAAGAACTGGACAGCCGGTTGAAAGAGTTGACTGCGGACGGTAAGTTATTGGAAGCGCAACGTCTGAAGCAACGGACGACTTACGATATTGAAATGCTCAAAGAAATGGGCTATACGAGTGGTATCGAAAACTACTCACGGTTCATGGACGGCCGTAAACCGGGCGAACCGCCATATACGTTGCTGGACTTTTTCCCGAAGGACTTTCTACTAGTTGTCGATGAATCTCACGTGACGATGCCGCAAGTACGCGGCATGTATAATGGTGACCGTGCTCGTAAACAGATGCTAGTAGATTACGGCTTCCGGCTGCCAAGTGCGCTGGATAACCGGCCATTGAAGCTCGAAGAAGTCGAACAACACATCAACCAGGTCGTTTACATGTCTGCGACGCCAGGGCCTTATGAAATGGGCCGGACGAAGCACATTGCACAACAAATTATTCGACCGACTGGCTTGTTGGATCCAACCATTGAAGTTCGGCCAATCATGGGCCAAATCGATGACTTAGTTGGCGAGATCAATAAGCGGATCGAGCTGAATGAACGGGTCTTCATTACGACGTTGACCAAGAAGATGGCCGAAGATTTGACCGACTACTTCAAAGACTTAGGAATCAAAGTGCGGTATTTGCACAGTGATATCAAGACGCTGGAACGGACCCAAATCATTCGTGATTTACGATTGGGCAAGTTTGACGTGCTCGTCGGGATCAACCTGTTGCGGGAAGGTATCGACGTGCCAGAAGTCTCATTAGTAGCCATTTTGGATGCTGATAAGGAAGGCTTCCTGCGTAATGAACGGTCATTGATCCAAACGATTGGACGGGCGGCCCGGAACGAACACGGGGCAGTCATCATGTATGCGGATACGACAACCGATTCGATGCAAGCGGCCATTGATGAAACCGCGCGGCGTCGGACGATTCAAATGAAGTATAATGAGGACCATCATATTACACCACATACCATTCAAAAGGCCATTCCAGATTTGATTGCGTCTACCAAAAAATCTGAGGATACTGGTGAAAAGGATGACTTCTTGGAAACTGACTTTGATGATATGACGCACGAACAACAATTAGATATGATTGCAAAACTTGAGGAACAAATGAAGACTGCCGCGAAGAAGCTTGATTTCGAACAAGCTGCCACTTTGCGGGATACGGTCATGGAATTGAAAGCACAAATCAGCTAGCTTTGGCTGGTGATGGTTAGATTGAGGAGGCCTTTTTTTGGCAAATGATAAGATTGTCATTCACGGTGCGCGTGCCCATAACTTAAAGGACATTGACGTCACCATTCCCCGCGACAAACTCGTGGTCATTACCGGGTTATCAGGTTCGGGTAAGAGTTCTTTGGCGTTTGATACCTTGTATGCGGAAGGACAACGGCGCTACGTCGAAAGTTTGTCCGCGTACGCTCGCCAATTTTTAGGACAAATGCAAAAACCAGACGTGGATTCGATTGATGGGCTGAGTCCAGCCATTTCAATCGACCAAAAAACGACGTCTAAGAACCCGCGGTCAACGGTCGGAACGGTCACTGAAATCAATGACTACTTGCGGCTATTGTGGGCCCGGGTCGGGGAACCAATCTGTCCAAACGATGGCACGCCAATCGCTAGTCAAACGGTTGAACAGATGGTTGACCGGATTCAGAAGTTGCCTGAACGGACTAAGCTCCAGATTCTGTCACCAATCGTTCGTCAAAAGAAGGGCGAACACAAAAAAATCTTTGAAAAGATCAAGCGTGAAGGCTTCGTCCGTGTCCGCGTAGATGGCGAGATTCATGACATCAGTGAGACGTTTGACTTAAACAAGAATCAACAGCACACGATTGAAATCGTGATTGACCGGATCGTTGTGAAACCAGGGGACCGCTCACGGTTATTCGATTCATTTGAAGCGGCTTTACGTTTGAGTGGTGGCTATGCGATTGCCGATGTGATTGGCGGCGACCCAATTATGTTCTCAGAACATTATGCTTGCCCAATCTGTGGCTTTACGGTCGGTGAACTCGAACCACGGTTGTTCTCCTTCAACGCGCCACAAGGGGCTTGCCCGGACTGTGAAGGACTGGGGATCAAGCTGGAAGTTGACGAAGACTTAGTTGTCCCTGATCGCCAATTAACGTTGGCCGAGGGTGCGCTGGCGCCTTGGAATCCAATCAGTTCACAGTATTATCCTGAATTATTAAAGCAAGCTTGTGAACAATTGGGGATTCCGATGGACGTACCATTTGAAAATCTTTCCAAAGCAGACCAACAGACTGTTTTGTACGGTTCTAATGGTAAAACGTTCCATTTCCACTATCAAAACGATTTCGGTGGTGTTCGCGATGTTGATGCTGTCTTCGAAGGGGTCATTAATAACGTTGACCGGCGTTATCACGAAACTAATAGTGATTTCACCCGCGATGTGATGCGCAAGTACATGACCGAATTGACTTGTCAGACTTGTCATGGTTTCCGTTTGAACCGCAAAGCACTGGCCGTTAAGGTGGGTGGCGAACACATTGGAGCCGTCTCAGACCTCGCAATTGGCAAGGAATTAGACTTCTTCAATGACTTGAAATTATCAGAACAGAGTTTGGTGATTGCCCAACCGATTTTGAAGGAAATTCGTGACCGGCTTTCCTTCTTACAAAACGTTGGGTTGGCCTACTTGACGCTCAGTCGTTCAGCGCGGACCTTATCCGGTGGGGAAGCGCAACGGATTCGCCTAGCCACTCAGATTGGATCGAATTTATCAGGGGTCTTATACATCTTGGATGAACCATCGATTGGGCTGCATCAGCGTGATAACGACCGTTTGATTGGCTCACTTAAGAAGATGCGAGACTTAGGCAACACGTTGATCGTGGTCGAACATGATGAAGATACTATGCGGGCCGCGGATTATATCGTTGATATTGGTCCGGGTGCTGGTGAAAATGGTGGCGAAGTCATGGCGGCCGGGACACCGAAGCAAGTCGCACGTTCACGTAAGTCACTGACTGGACAGTATTTGTCTGGCAAACGGTTCATTCCGCTACCTGAGACGCGGCGCCCTGGCAATGGTAAGAAGATTCGAATTACCGGTGCGGCTGAAAATAACTTGAAGAATATCACCGTTGATTTCCCACTGGGTGAATTTGTGGTCGTCACGGGGGTTTCCGGTTCTGGTAAGTCGACGCTAGTGAATGACGTCTTGAAACGGGTCTTGGCTCAGAAGTTGAATCGAAACTCTGAAAAGCCTGGGAAGTACAAGAGTGTCAGTGGCATCAAGAACATTGAGCGCCTGGTCAATATTGACCAAAGTCCCATTGGCCGGACACCACGTAGTAATCCCGCCACTTATACGGGCGTCTTTGATAACATTCGCGATTTGTTTGCGCAGACCAATGAAGCCAAATTGCGGGGCTACAAGAAGGGCCGCTTCAGTTTTAATACGAAGGGTGGCCGCTGTGAAGCCTGCCACGGTGATGGAATCTTGAAGATTGAAATGAACTTCTTGCCGGACGTGTTCGTGCCTTGTGAAGTTTGCCATGGTAAGCAGTACAACTCAGAAACCTTGGAAGTAGAATATAAAGGCAAAAACATTGCGGATGTCTTACAGATGACGGCATCTGAAGCAGTTAAGTTCTTTGAACCAATTCCTAAGATTCGTCGTAAACTCCAGACATTAGTTGATGTTGGCTTGGGCTACGTCAAGTTAGGTCAGCCAGCAACGACGCTTTCTGGTGGTGAAGCCCAACGGATGAAGTTGGCTTCTGAACTGCACAAGCAACAGTCCGGTAAGAACTTCTATATCTTGGATGAACCGACGACCGGGTTACACAGCGAAGATATTCGCCGTTTGATTGGCGTTCTGGATCGCTTAGTGGATGCCGGTAATACGGTCCTCATCATCGAACATAATCTGGACGTGGTGAAGTCCGCAGACTACTTGATCGACCTGGGTCCAGAAGGTGGCGATGGTGGTGGCACGATTGTTGCGACTGGCACCCCAGAACAAGTGGCTGAAGTGGCCGAAAGCTATACTGGTCAATACTTGAAGCCCGTTTTAAAGCGCGATCGTGAACGGCAGGGAACGATGACTGCCAAATAGGCAACATTGTGCTACACTTGAGTTTGTAATGTGATTTTAATTTAGAGGAGTTGTTGAATACATGGCTAAAGTAGAAAGTTTTACATTAGATCATACCAAAGTTTTAGCACCTTACGTTCGTAAAATTACGGTGGAAAATGGGCCTAAGGGCGACGCCATCACTAATTTTGACTTACGGTTAGTTCAACCTAACAAGGCGGCCATCGATACGGCTGGTTTGCATACGATCGAACACATGTTAGCAGGGTTATTGCGTGACCGGATGGACGGCGTCATTGACTGCTCACCATTTGGTTGCCGGACTGGTTTCCATTTGATTACATGGGGCGAACACGATACGGTCGAAGTTGCTAAGGCATTGAAGTCCTCATTAGAATTCATTGCTGGCCCAGCTAAGTGGGAAGATGTTCAAGGAACGACCATTGATAGCTGTGGGAATTACAAGGATCATTCCTTATTCTCCGCTAAAGAATGGGCAAAATTAATTCTTTCACAAGGTATTTCATCCGACCCATTTGTACGTAAGGTCGTTGAATAAGCGATAATCATATCACCGGTTATTGTGAAGATGACTAGGACTACTAAAGACGCCAACTTTCTGAACATAGAAGGTTGGCGTCTTTTTTGGTTGCTTAAAACCTTAAAGCTTAATGAGTTCGATTACTTCGGATAGTGGGCGGTTTCAAGTTCATCGAATCTGACCGGGTACAGTGGAACCGAAAACGAAGCTGCGCGAACGCTGGTATGACGGGGATCAATTAGAAGTCTTGACGTCACAGCGGAACATTACTGAATTCGATGATTGAAGCCGTTAAGGGACGGATGACCGGATGAAACTAATAAAAAATATACTAAAATAACTGAATAAATGTATAAAAATCCACAAATTAAATGAATATCACCGAAATAAAGAATATTTTACAAAAATTATTGCATAAAATGAAATGAGGTGGTACGATACTGTCATTGAGAAATACAAAGATAAAATTTCGGAGGTACAAATCAATGGTCAAACAAAATGATAAAATTATTCTCGCTTATTCCGGTGGTTTAGATACGTCAGTTGCAATTAGTTGGTTAAAGGACAAGGGCTACGACGTGGTTGCTTGTGGTATCGATGTTGGTGAAGGTAAAGATATGGATGCCATCAAGGAAAAAGCCTTGAAGCTCGGTGCCGTTTCCTCATACATGATTGATGCCAAGCAAGAATTCGCTGAAGAATACGCTTTGATTGCGTTACAAGGTCATACCTTATACGAAGGCGAATACCCATTAGTTTCAGCGTTATCACGTCCGTTAATTGCCAAGAAGTTAGTCACTTTGGCCAAACAAGAACACGCCGTTGCGATTGCCCATGGCTGTACCGGTAAAGGGAACGATCAAGTTCGGTTTGAAGTCGCAATTCACGCTTTGGCCCCAGATATTAAGATTGAAGCCCCAGTTCGTGACTGGCACTGGTCACGTGAAGAAGAAATTGATTACGCTAAGGAACATAACATTCCAGTGCCAATCAACCTCGACAGCCCATACTCCATCGACGAAAACTTATGGGGCCGGGCCAATGAATGTGGGATTTTGGAAGACCCATGGCAAGCTGCTCCAGCCGACGCGTTTGACCGGACGAACGGCTTAGCTGACACACCTGACACGCCAACGACCCTTGAAATTACTTTCGAAGCTGGTGTTCCGGTTGCTTTAGATGGCGAATCCATGAACTTAGCCGACTTAATCATTAAGTTGGACAAAATTGCCGGCGAACACGGTATCGGTCGGATCGACCATATCGAAAACCGGTTGGTCGGAATCAAATCTCGTGAAGTCTATGAAGCACCCGCAGCAACTGTGCTATTAAAGGCACACAAAGATTTGGAAGACTTGACGTTTGAACGGGAATTAGCGCACTTCAAGCCAATCATTGAACAAAAATTAGCCGATACGATTTATAACGGCTTATGGTTCTCACCATTAATGGAAGCCATGGTTGCTTTCTTAAAGCAGACTCAACAAGTTGTTAACGGGGTGGTCCGGGTTCAACTCTTCAAGGGTAACGTCATTACGGAAGGTCGGAAGTCACCAAACTCCTTGTATGACACGAACCTCGCTACTTACACGTCAGCAGACTCATTCGACCAACAAGCGGCAGTTGGTTTCATCAAACTTTGGGGCTTACCAACCCAAGTTAATGCGCAGGTCCAAGCTAAGGCTCAAGCTGAAGCCAAGGCCAAAGCAGACAAGGCGCACGCCTAATGAGCACCAAAAAGTTATGGGGTGGCCGTTTCACTGAAACGGGTGCTAAGTACGTTGATGATTTTGGCGCATCCATCAGCTTTGACCAGTTGCTTGCCGCAGAAGATATTGCTGGTTCCTTAGCACACGTGAAAATGTTGAAAAAAACGGGCATCCTACCAGCCGAAGACGTGGACAAAATCGTTGCTGGCCTGGAAACGTTAGCGGCTCGCCAAAAAGCGGGTGAGTTGGAATTCTCAACGGTCAATGAAGATATTCATATGAATATTGAATCCTTATTGACTGAAGAAATCGGACCAGTTGCCGGTAAACTGCATACGGCCCGCTCGCGGAACGACCAAGTCGCAACCGATTTTCATCTCTATTTGAAGCATCAATTGCCACTGATTTTAGACCGGCTACACGAGCTTGAAACCGTGTTAGTTGATAAAGCTAGTGAAAATGTGGAAACGGTGATGCCAGGGTATACGCATTTGCAACACGCCCAACCAATTTCATACGCGCACTACTTATTGGCTTACTACCAGATGTTCAAACGTGATATGGAACGCTTTGAATTCAACATGCAACACACTGATATTTCACCATTGGGAGCGGCAGCCTTAGCCGGCACGACCTTCCCGATCGACCGTGAATATAGTGCTAAACTATTAGGGTTTAGTGACGTTTATCATAATAGTTTAGATGCTGTTTCTGACCGGGACTTCGTGTTGGAATTCCTCAGTAACGCGTCAATTCTGATGATGCATCTGTCACGGTTCTGTGAAGAAATCGTCAGCTGGAGCAGTTATGAATTTAAGTATATTAGCTTGAGTGACCAATTCTCGACGGGTAGTTCAATTATGCCGCAGAAGAAGAATCCAGATATGGCTGAGTTGATTCGGGGCAAATCTGGCCGGGTCTACGGTAACTTGATGGGCTTGTTGACAGTCATGAAGGGCATTCCGTTGGCTTACAATAAGGACCTTCAAGAAGATAAGGAAGGCGCCTTTGATACGGTGACCACCGTCTTGACTAGTTTGCACGTCTTTACTGGCATGCTGGCAACGCTCACGGTTAATGAAGATCGGATGGCAGAAGCCACCACCAACGATTTCTCAAACGCTACTGAATTAGCAGATTATTTGGCCAACAAGGGGATTCCATTCCGCGAAGCCCACGCGATCGTCGGTAAGCTTGTTTTGGACGGCTTGAAAAAACAGCGGCCATTACAAGATATTCCATTAAGTGAATATCAGCAGATTTCACCACTGATTCAAGAAGACGTTTATCATGATTTGGATGCCAAGGTTGCCGTGCAACGGCGGCATTCACTCGGTGGTACCGGCTTTGACCAAATCAAACAAGAGTTGCAACGGGCACAAGCGCAACTCGCCACCTACCAGTCCTCAACGACTGACTAAATATTGTTATCAATTTGACCATTGATAGTTTTCGAATCGACCGCCAAGAGTGTATGCACTTGGCGGTCGTTTTCTTGATGGAAATTTTGAAGACGAAACAGACTTTAGGTTCGTTCAAAAGCAGCCAGCTGAGGGACGCTGGAAACAAGGCGAATTAGCGTAAAACTGTCGTGTTGTTCGTCCTACACCGGCTTCCAGGCATTTCTGACAACGCTGGAACGCGATGGACACAGATTTAAGCCGACAACCCACGTCTTAAATGCTGGTCTTTCACGTTCTATGCAATATTGTTGAAACGTGTTCGGGTCAGACCGGGACTTCCGGTTAGCTACGCCAGAACGCCAAGCGGAAGTTCACCGCTTAACGCTCTAGCTAGGCTAATCCTCAGTCCCAACCCGTCTGAACCTCACACTCTAGGAGCCGCTGAGCATTGTCAGAAATACCTTCCACCCGGGGATCGTATTCGAAAGGCAGACATGTGCGGACCCAACTTTTAGTGAACAGGTCGTTGGTTCTTAGTGATGAGTCATTTTGGTATCGAACTGTAAGACTGGTCTGCAGCAATTTCAAGTAGTCATACTTTTTTATTCAATTGACCGTCAACACCATTGAACGTTATCGAAAAATTTCCTAGTTGACTCAGCTGGTGAAGCCTTAGTTTTCGACGATTGTCGGTACTATCAGCCATCCTTGAGACTGATTTTCGTCGCGATTTGCTGATAATCGTCAGACCGTCTTTTTAGTATCTAAATCCCATAAATCATCATCCATGTTGATTTAAGATTTGCCTGAAGGATCGGCCACTTAATGTTCAGGGGGTAATTGTACCCAGATAGGGGGTCATTCATCCGCCATTCGAGCGGGTTCCCGACTGGTCGGATTGGCTGACAATGCTCAAACCGATGTAGCCCTGTTCCAGCAATTGTCAGCCAGCTCCAAAAGTCGGAATAGGGAGATCATTGGCTGCCGAACAATCAGCCAACTGTTTGATTCCTTTTACCGAAAAACAATACTGATTAAAGTCTAATAAAGTCCATCAGAAGAATTGGAAACTCTTACATTAACTGGTAAGATAGAATTAATATCGGATATGGGAGATGTTAAGAGATGTTTAATGATCATCGATGGGGTTTTGACTGGACAGAGTTTATGACCGGAGTCGTTTTCTTGATTGCGGCGTACTTTGTGATCAAACAACCCCAGGCAGCATTATTGAGCTTGGTATTTCTATTTGCAATTGCAGCAATTATTAGCGGAATCACAACGATTGGTGGCTACACTAAGTTGCGGCGCGAAACTGGGTTACGAGCGAACTTTGCACTGGTATTTGCAATTATCGATATTTTAGTCGGTTTACTATTCTTATTCCACGCACCAGCAGGGATCCTCGTCCTCGGCTACGTCTTTGCCTTCTGGTTCTTGATCGACTCGATCGAACGGTTGACCGTGGTCTCACATTTGCGAGTCTTCGGAACGGGTTACTACGTGTTATCACTGATTCTGGACATCATTAGTTTGGCGTTAGGAATTATGTTGATCATCAATCCAATGATTGCGGTCGTTAGTTTCAACGTCCTTGTCAGTTTCTATTTCGCAGTCTTTGGTATCAATGCCATTTTGATTGCCTTTGCACGGCGCAACTAAACGCAAAACAATTTAGTTTGTCTGTACAAATTAACGTAGCTCGCTACCAGAGATAGCGGGCTATTTTTAACGCAACTTTCAATAGATTTTATGGCTAGCCTGGTACTAGCCAACCGGACTGTCAGTAGAAATGACACGCCCGGTGTGTTATACTACCAACAATATGGACTTTAGGAGGCCAATATAGCATGGCAGAGTCATTACAACTCGTTATTATTTCTGGGATGAGTGGTGCCGGTAAGACGGTCGCTGTTCAAAGCTTTGAAGACCTAGGCTATTTTTGCATTGATAATATGCCGCCAGCGTTGTTACCGAAGTTCTCAGAATTAGTTGAGGAGTCGGGAAAGATTAAGAAAGTGGCATTGGTGATCGACTTACGGTCACGGGCCTTTTACGATGAAATTATGGATATGTTGGCCAATCTGGACAACACCGACTTTGTGTCGACTCGGATTCTGTTCTTAGATGCTTCCAATGAGGAATTGGTCTCCCGGTATAAGGAGACGCGGCGTTCGCATCCGCTGGCAATGGAAGGCCGGGTCATGGATGGTGTACGTAAGGAACGCGAACTTCTGGCACCATTGAAAGACCGGGCTTCTTACGTAATCGACACGTCGGCATTGACGCCCCGCGAATTACGAGAATCAATTTTTGATAAATTTGAAACTGATCAGGATGAAACCTTCCACATCGAGATGCTGTCGTTTGGCTTCAAGTATGGTTTGCCAATCGATGCCGATATCGTGATGGATGTGCGCTTCCTGCCGAACCCGTATTACATTCCGGAATTAAAGACGCAGACCGGATTGGATAAACCGGTGGCGGATTACGTGATGGAACAACCAGCGACGGAGAAATTTTACCAACAATTCCTAGGCATGTTGGAAAGTATCATGCCTGGCTATGAAGCTGAGGGCAAGAGTAGTTTGACGATTGCCATCGGCTGTACGGGTGGTCAACATCGCTCAGTCGCATTGACGCAACGCATCGGCGAAGCGCTGGCTAAGCACTATAAGGTGCATATCAGCCATCGCGATATTGATAAACGAAAGGAAACTGTTAATCGCTCATGAGAAAGTACACATTTAAGACCCAGCGGCCTAAAATTGTGGTGATTGGCGGGGGGACTGGTTTGCCAGTCGTCCTGAAAGGCTTGCGCAAACAAGCTGTTGATATCACGGCAGTTGTAACGGTCGCTGATGATGGTGGCTCGTCGGGTATTATCCGTAACTATGTTAACGTCGTACCGCCTGGTGATATTCGAAACGTCATGGTGGCGTTGTCGAATTGGCCCCATTTGTATAAAGATATTTTTCAGTATCGTTTCCAGGGCGATGACCAGTTCTTTGCCGGCCACGCGATTGGAAATCTGATTATTGCCGCCCTCACTGAGATGAAGTCGGGGGTGTTTGATGCGGTCCAAGAACTGTCCAACATGATGCAAGTTGACGGGCACGTCTACCCGGCAGCCAATGAAGCGCTGACGCTGCACGGACGGTTCAAGGATGGCACTGAATTAGTGGGTGAAGCTGAAATCACCGCTGTCCACAAGTCATTGGAACGGGTCTGGGTCACTGATAAAAATGGTCAGGAACCGCAAGCCGTTCAACCAGTGATCGATGCCATCATGGCGGCGGACCAGATCGTTTTAGGACCTGGTAGTTTATTTACCAGTATCCTGCCCAACTTGACCATCAGTAATATCGGTCGCGCCGTTTGTGAATCCGATGCGGAAGTGGTTTATATTTGCAACATCATGACGCAAAAGGGTGAAACGGATAACTTTTCAGATGCCGACCACGTGCGAGTCTTGAACCGGCATCTCGGTCAGAATTTCATCAACACGGTACTCGTTAATACGGAAAAAGTACCGGAAGATTATATGGATTTTCACAAATTCAACGAAGTCTCTCGTCAAGTCAGTCATGATTTTCGGGGGCTACGTGAACAAAACTGTCGGGTCATCTCGTCTAATTTCTTGAAGCTTCGCGACAATGGGGCCTTTCATGATGGCGACCAGGTCGTGGCGGAACTTATGAACTTAGTGGGCCATTCCGACGTTTTTAGATAAGGGGGTCGTGGCATGTCATACGCCAGTGACGTTAAGAAAGAACTAACTAACCTCGCTGTCCATCGCGAGAATGCAAAGGCTGAATTAATGGCCTTGATTCGAATGAATGGGGCAATTAGTCTTGCCAATCACCATTTCATTTTGAATATCCAGACGGAAAATCCGGCCATCGCGCGGCGTATTTACCGGCTACTCAAACAATTTTATGACGTGGATAGTGAACTGATCGTCCGTCGTAAAATGAAGTTAAACAAAAACAATTTATATATTGTGCGGCTGAAGACGGGGACTGACATGGTGCTGGCTGATTTGGGAATCTTGAAAGATTATCAAATCGTCGAAGTCGCACCAACCGAAGTGCTTACCGATGATGCCGCGGTCCGCTCGTACTTACGGGGGGCGTTTCTTGCTGGTGGCTCCGTCAACAATCCGGAGACATCGCGCTACCATCTTGAAATTTACTCACTTTACGAAGCCCATAATCATATGATTTCTGAAATGATGAATAAGTATGGGTTGAATTCACGAACGACTGACCGGCGTGGCGGCTACATCACGTACATCAAGGAAGCTGAAAAAATCGCGGACTTCTTGTCATTAGTCGGTGCGACGAATGCGATGTTGAAATTCGAAGATATCCGAATCATGCGTGATATGCGGAATTCAGTCAATCGGTTAGTTAATTGTGAAAACGCCAATATGGACAAAGTGGCGAACGCGTCTAGTAAGCAGATTGAAAATATTTTGTTGATCGACGAAACGGTGGGCTTACAACAGCTGCCGCCTAAGTTACAAGAAGTGGCGGTCGCACGGTTAGCACACCGGGAAGTCAGTTTGAAAGAACTTGGCACTTTAGTCCCTGGTGGCCCGATTTCCAAATCTGGGATCAACCATCGTTTGCGTAAAATCAATCAGTTTGCAGAACAATTGCAAAAAGAAGCTTAAATAAATGGTCTACCGGTCTCCTGGTATGACCTGTTAATATTGCGTCAAGCTGTGGGTTACGACCAGCGCTTGGCGCAATTTTTTGCGTAGGTGCCACTGACGATTAAATTGATACGCCTTAAAAAACACTTGACAAAAGTAAGTAAAGCTATTTATACTGTACACAACTTATGAAATCGGAGAGACGTTAACTATGCAAAAGTCAGCTACTAACATGATGATGTGCTGCCCATGTTGTGAATCACACAACATGGTTATTTGCGTAGGATTACAAGCGTCTCAGCATCAAAAATAACGGGATTGAGCTCACAACGTTAATTTTGAAACGCCTGCTTGGAATCTGACGAGATTCTAAGTGGGCGTTTTTTGTTACCACCGATGGGGATAAGTCATTTAATTTGGGAAATAAAGGGGCGATCAGGTTGAAAAAACGAGCAATAGTTGCAGCAATTATGAGTTTAGCATTAGTAACGGTGTTGGCCGCGTGTGGCAAGCAGAGTAGTCAGAGCACTGGCAGCGGCAAGTATGCCAGTAGCCAAGTCCTGAATCTGTCCTACCCGAGCTCATTAGATTCGATTGATATTTCTAACATGTCCGGTTATGGCAGTACCGGGAATATTTTTGAAAGTTTGTACCGCTTGGGTAAGAACGGGAGTATTACACCTGGTTTAGCGAAGTCCACCAAGGTTTCAAAGGACGGTAAGACTTATACATTCACGATTCGCAATGCCAAGTGGAGTGACGGGTCCAAAATCACCGCACAAGATTTTGTTTATTCATGGAAACGCACGGTGACGCCCGCAACGAAATCACAATACGCCTACCTATTTTCAGGGGTGAAAAACGCGGATGCAATCGTTGCTGGTAAAAAATCACCTGATACGCTAGGTGTGCAAGCTAAGGGCCAACATACCTTCATCGTTACTTTGGATAAGCCAATCACGTACTTCAAGAAGTTAATGACTTACCCATTGTTTGGACCAATCAGTGAAAAAGCGGTTAAAAAGTGGGGTAGCAAGTATGCCACGAAAGCGCAATACATGCTCTACAGTGGGCCATTTAAGCTGACGGGTTGGACTGGGACCAACAACAAGTGGCAATTCGTCAAGAACGACCAGTATTGGGATAAGAAAGCCGTTCATTTGCAGAAAATCAACTATACGGTGAATGAAAGTACGACCACGACGTTGAACTTGTTCCAAGAAAAGAAGCTCGACCTCACTCAGCTATCCAGTGAACAGGTTAAGAATCTTAAGTCCAACGCTGATTACACCACGTACCCATATTCCATTACGGCATTCTTGATTTATAACTTCCAAGACAGCAATGCCACGATCAAGAAGGCACTGAATAATAAGAATATTCGCCAAGCAATTTCATTGTCGATCAACCGTAAGACGCTGGTCAAAAACGTGATTGGTGATGCGTCGACCGTCTCCAAGACATTCGTGCCACAAGACTTGGTCAAGGACCCTAAGAACGGTAAGGATTTTGCGGATGAATCGACAGTTAAGAATTCAACGTCTTACAACAAGGCTTTAGCTCAGAAGTTATGGAAACAAGGGTTGAAGGAGACTGGGATTAAGAAATTATCTGTGACAATGTTGGCATCGAATGAAGAATCCAATAAGGCGATTACGCAGTATTTGAAGTCCGCATTAGAGAAGAATCTTGATGGATTGACGGTCAACTTGTCAACGATTCCAGATAAGGTTGCTTCTAGTCGGGCGCAAAGCGGTAATTTTGATTTATACCTTAGTCATTGGGGAGCTGATTTTACTGACCCAATCTCACATCTACAAATCATGACCAACAACAGTGGTTACAACTATGGGAAGTACAATAGTTCGACCTACAATGCCTTAGTCAAGAAGGCACAGAACCAGGATGCCAACAAGGCAAGTGCACGCTGGCAAGACATGATTAACGCCGAAAAGACGATTATGCAAGACCAAGGCATTACGCCATTGTACCAGACGAACTATTCTTACTTGCAGAATCCGAAAGTCAAAGGGATTATTCACAACACCGCCGGAACGCAGTGGAATTATAAGTATGCTTATATTGCAAAGTAAACAACCAGTTTCTTAATATTGGTTGTTAAGCGATACTTTTAGACACGAAAGCCCACCATAATTAGGTTGCAGCAATTGCAACCGATTATGGTGGGCTTTTTGTCTGCGATTTGCGACAGTATTATGGCGGTCCTTGTGAGTTAATGCAGGCTAAGGGGTGACATGATTAACAACATACTTGACCGGTTGATGCTTGGCCATCGCAATTACGTTTTCAGCAACAATTGCCGCCATTCCGTCACGCGCTTCGACGGTTGCATTGCCCAGATGTGGCGTCAAGATAACGTTGTCCATTGTCGTCAGTGCGGGTGTCACTTGGGGCTCATGCTCGTAAACGTCGAGGGCTGCGCCAGCAATTTGGTGCGTTTGTAACGCAGTAACTAGGGCCTGCTCGTCGACAATTGGGCCACGCGCGGCGTTGATCAAGAGGGCGGTGGATTTCATTTTTGTGAAGGCCGCTTGGTCAATCAGATGCGTCGTTTGCGGGGTGAGTGGCAAATGCAAACTCACGATATCGGACTGGGCGAGTAAGTCGTCTTCGGAGACGAAGGTTGCGCCCAGTTGCGTCTCAACACTGACGGGGAGCGGGTGGTGTTGCGTGTAGAGGATTGGCATATCAAAGGCGTGTAACCGTTTGGCAACGGCTTGGCCGATTTGGCCCATGCCAATGATGCCGAGTGTCTTAGCTTGTAAGTTGTGACCGAGAAAGAAAAGTGGCGCCCAACCGTCGAATCCGGTTGTTCGCATCAAATGGTCGCCTTCAACGATGCGGTGTGCGAGGCTGATAATCAGACCAGTTGTCGATTCAGCGGTGGCGACTGATGAAACATTCGGCGTGTTGGTCACAGGAATGTGGCGGGCGGCCGCGGCCGCTAAGTCGATATTATTAGTCCCGGCACCAAAATTCGCGATTAATTTTAACTTTGGCGCGTGTGCCAAGATGTCTTCGTCAACCTGCGTGGAAAGCGGGGTGATGAGATAGTCAGCGTCAGCTACGCGGTCAATGAGTTCGTCGTGGCCAATCAGTTGTTCACCGGTATAGGTGTCGATGGTCAGCTGATTTTGGCGCAGTAACGTATTTGCTTTCGCCGGTAATTGACCGGCAACCAAAACTTTAGGCATAGTGGAAACTCCCTTTACTGATAAATTAAGCCACGGTGAATCTGCTGTTTTAGCAGGAATGCCCGTCGCTTGAAGTCAATTGCAGTATGGCCTTTTTACTTGCAAAAAACAAGTCAGAACGCTGCACGAACCATGCAACGCGCGTTGTGAGTGGTTAGTGGGCCACTAGTGAGTGGTTAAAAGAAAGCACAAAAAAAACTGAACCAACCCGAAGGCGGTTCAGTTTGATGTTGCCATTATTTTAAGTTGTTGTTTTCCATGATATCATCGATCAAACCATATTCTTTAGCTTCTTGTGCGCTTAAGTAGTTATCACGTTCAGTATCGTGGTTCAACTTTTCAACGGTTTGACCAGAGTTGTCTGCCAAAATCTGGTTGATCTTCTTACGAGTCTTCAAGATTTCTTCGGCAACAATTTCAATTTCCGTTTGTTGACCTTGAGCACCGCCGGATGGTTGGTGAATCAAGATTTCGGAGTTAGGTAAAGCGAACCGCTTGCCCTTTGTACCGGATGAAGCTAGGACGCTGGCCATTGATGCGGCCATCCCCATAACGATGGTTTGAACATCAGACTTGATGAAGTTCATCGTATCGTAGATTGCTAAGCCGGCAGTAACCACACCACCTGGTGAGTTGATATAAAGGTAGATGTCCTTACCTGAGTCTTGGGCATCCAAGAAGAGTAATTGGGCAATGATCGCATTGGCCATGTTATCTTCAATCGGGCCGGAAAGCATAATGATACGGTCCTTTAATAGTCGTGAATAGATGTCATAAGCACGTTCACCACGTGATGACTGTTCAATAACTGTAGGAACTGGATACATGATTTGTTAGCCTCCTAAGGTTGCAATATTTGATTAGCTTGGTTGCTAATTAATAAGTGTAGTTTACCGCAAAGGTCAGTGAAGGTCAAAAGAAAAACCTCAAAAACTAAATTCCGTTTTGTGACTTAACGTGGTATACTTAGGTTTCTATCATATACGGCTTGAGATTGGGTGATCCCAATCTCTTTTTTTACGTCAAACTTCAGTGGTCAACGACACAACGAAAATTGCAGATTGAGCAGTTGCCGAACTGCGACTAGATTAAAAAGGGACGTTGGCTGTTACCAAGCAACCGGTCCGTCGGTGTTTGAAAACGTGCCAGTGGTGGTATTATCCGTATCCGTAGCTAAATCAATTGTTCGTTGGATTCCGTGAGCAATTGATTTAGCGCCGTGCTGGCTAGCTAATTCCGGGGTAATCCCGCCGAATTCAGTAGCAACCATTCCGGGATCAACGGCGTTAACCGTAATATTGGTGGTTTGAAGCTCTTTGGCGAGCTGAATCGTGAACATGTTGAGCGCGGCCTTGGAAGCTTGGTAGCCAATCGCGCTGGCATGATAAACGCTCGACTGGGGGTCTAATGCGTTCGTGAGCGAGCCCATCATGCTAGAAATATTGATGATTTTGGATGGGCTAGACTTAGTCAACAACGGGAGGCAAGCTTGGGTCATGGCGACTGTGCCTAGAAAGTTCAGATTCAGGTCGGCTTGAATTGTCTCCAGTTTGATGAGTGAAGGTCGTTGGTGATGGTCAAATGCTGCCCCAGCATTATTAATTAAAATGTCGAGCTGACCATATTGGTTTTGAATTGCGTTTACGGCAGCTTGAATGGATTGGGAATCGGTGACGTCCAGTTGAACAACGGTCACGTCTGACAAGTGGGCTGCTTCAACGGCCGCTCGCCCCTTTGCTAAGTCTCGGCTACCCATAATGAGCTGTTGCCCCTGGGCGTGTAGTGCTTTAATCAGTGCCAGTCTCATACCGCGGTTGCCGCCAGTGACGAGCGTAACAATTTTATTGGTCATCTGAATCACGCTTTCTTAATAGAATAATGGTAATCTTAACACGCTAGCGTTACACTAGCGCAAGTAAAAAAGTTGGGGGAAAACGATGGTGGCATCAATCAAACAAGTCGCACAGCAATTTGGGATCACTTATGATACATTGCGATTTTATGAGCGCTGTGGGTTGTTGATGGATGTGGCGCGAAATAAACATGGTCAACGGATCTCCTCAGCTGAATGTTAAAATGATTGTGTACCAAGGAACCAACGACTAACCCATCAAAATATTGGGTCCGCACATGTCTGCCTTCCGAATACCATCCCGGCTGGAAGGTATTTTGGGTAAGGCCCAGTGGTGAAATTTCACTTAGCAAGCGTCTTGTGCTTGGTTAGTGAAAGACCAGTATTTAAGACGTGGGTTATCGGCTTAAATCTGTGTCCACCACGTTCCGGCCATTGCCCAGAATGCCTGGAAGCCGGCATAGGACGCATCCACAAGAGTATGTTTACGGTAACTCGCACTGTTCCCAGCGGGTCTCAGCTGGCCGCTTTTGAACTTAACACCTGACATGATTTAATCATATTTAATGATAAAGCATAACTCGTATTCTGATATGTAGAAATAAAACTTTTGCTATCATTAAATTCATCGAACAACTATACTAAATAGATGGTCCAATTATATTGACGGCTAACTAGATGAAACAAATCACGCGGCTACCAATGTCATACGGTTGGTAGTGTCTAACTTGTGATTAGGTTTAAATTCAGTTACCATAGAAAGATGTAAGCGGTATAGGCCACCAATTCAGCAGAATTAGGCCACAAAAAAAGCTGAGAATCACTTCTCAGCTTTGCGATGCGCCCGGAGGGAATCGAACCCCCATTTCAAGAACCGGAATCTTACGTGCGATCCATTACACTACGGGCGCCTAAACAACATATTATATTCTAGCGAATAATGGATAAAAACACAAGGGTTTTACATAAAAATTTATTTTGGGAGGTATTTTTATGGCACTGGGACAAGGCTTTCGCCAGCAACAACGGCAATCGCAGAAGTTAGCGATGACCCAGCGGCTGCAACAATCTATTCAGATGTTACAGTTCAATGTGGAAGAATTGCGGGATTTTCTCACGCAAAAAGCCCTTGAGAATCCGTTGATCGATGTGGATACGAATTGGAATAATAATCACGCCAGTTTAAGTGCATCTAAGAACGTGACTGCAAAGGATGATTTTATTGAACGGGTGTCGACGTCGAATCAGCATTCCTTATTTGAATACTTATTGGATCAGATTCATTTAACGATGCGCGATACCCATTTGCGGCAAATCGTGCTGTATCTTATTGAATACGTGGACGTCAATGGTTATCTGCATCTTGATGAAGCTCAAGCACGGCAAGAAACACAGGCAACACCGATTGAACTACTGGATGCCATCACGTTACTCCAGCAACTTGATCCACCAGGTGTCGGTGCTCGCAGTTTGCAAGAGGCCTTAATGCTTCAGACGGAAAATGATGACCACGCGCCTAATTTGGCATACATTATTTTAGAAGAAGACTTCGACGCGTTTGTTAATCGTCACTGGGATGGCTTGGCGAAAAAGTACCAGGTCGAGCTGGCTGATATTTCCAATATTTATGATTACGTTCGGACGTTGACACCAGTACCGGGTGCGGCGATTGGACAAGAAACGACCGGCTACATCTTTCCAGACTTAGTCGTCACTAATCATGAAGGTCAACTCGCATTAAAGACTGCGTCGATGGCTCAGCCGGTGGTGAAGTTCCGCCGCAAGTATTATCAGCAGATGGGGCAGCACGATGACCGGGAAGTGACGGAATATCTGAAGGAAAAGAAAAATGAGTATGACTGGATTGCCAGTAGCTTACAGCAACGTGAAGCAACCATTTTTCGGGTCGGCACTGCGATTATCGAGCGCCAGGAAGATTTCTTCTTAGAAAAAAGTCAAGATTTAAAGCCGCTATTATTACGAGATGTGGCCCAACAGCTACAAGTTCATGAGTCGACGATCAGTCGTAGTATCAATGGGAAGTATATTCAAACAGACTTCGGGATGTTTGAACTTAAACGTTTCTTTACCAAAGCGGTCAGCAAACGTCCCACTGGGGGCAAAATTGTGTCTGCAGACAGTGTCCAACACCGAATTATGACCCTGATTGAGCAGGAAAATAAAGAAAAACCGCTTTCAGACCAAAAAATTGTTCAGATTCTTAATGCAGAAAATGTCGAACTTTCTCGTCGAACAGTGGCAAAATATCGGGAAAATCTTAACGTTCCGTCTTCGTCCAAACGGAAACAGTACTTGAGAACCGAATGATAGTTTGCGACCGGTTTTGGACCAGTCGGTTATAAGGCCCCACAGGGTTTCATTTGCAACCACCTGATGAACCTGTTATAATTCATGTTGTGGTAAGAGAGGTATGCAACATCGATTTCTTAGTAAATTAGCGTTGTGTGCTTTGTTTTTTGAAGTCTTTGGGTCGTTTTTCGACATAGCTGGACCAGACCCGTCCCACTAGAGAGCAGGTTGGATGCCATGCATTCAGATATTCAATGGATTGAGGCAATTGCCCCAGATATGGTTGACATGCTGAGTCGTCGTTACTTAGTATTACGAACCATTAATTGGATGGCCCCAGTTGGACGTCGGCTATTAGCTCAGACATTAGGTGTTAGCGAACGGACGTTACGAACCGAAACGGATACGCTACGCAAGCTTGATTTGATCATGACGAACAAGTCAGGCATGCAAGTTACCCAGCAAGGTCAGGACGTGTTGGTCGGATTAAGCCACTTCATGGATGAGTTAATGGGCATTCGCCAGAAGGAACGGCAGTTGGCGCAATACTTTAACATTAAGCGTTGCATCATCGTTTCTGGTGATTCCGATCGACAGTTGAAAGTTATTGGGACCATGGGCGAAGAAGTGAACCAACTATTACAGCAGTTATTGCCAGAAGGTCATGACATTATTGCCGTGATGGGTGGTCATACCATGGAACATGTCGCAAGTCACTTAACTAATAAATTAGGTGATAAACGTGATTTGCTATTTGTTCCGGCACGTGGTGGTGTTGGTGAGTCGGTTGCGATTCAGGCAAATACCATTGCGTCACAAATGGCACAACATACTGGCGGTAAATTCCGCTCGTTGTTCGTGCCAGAACAGGTCAGTGAACGGACGTATGAACCGCTCCTCAAAGAACCTAGTATTCAAGAGGTGTTGGCGATTATCGGGCAAGCTAACGTGGTTGTGCATAGTATCGGTGAAGCCATTTCGATGGCGCATCGCCGTAATATGTCAGAAGATCAGATTAAGGTATTACGCAGTCGCGATGCGATTGGTGAAGCCTTTGGTTATTTCTTCGATAAGAAGGGTAACGTGGTCTATCGGATTCCACGAATTGGGTTGCAAATCGGAGAACTGGCCCATCGGGAGATTATACTCGCGGTTGCGGGAGGCGCTTCTAAAGCACCGGCAATTGGCGCGTATATGAAGAACATCGCACCTAAACAGACGTGCTTGATCACGGATGAGGGTGCAGCTAACTTGATTTTAAAAAAGTAATCTTCTATAGTGAAGTTGCTTTTTAAAATAAAACTATTTTTATTTCCACAAGGAGGAAATTCTAGTATGTCTGTAAAAATTGGTATTAATGGTTTCGGACGTATCGGTCGTTTAGCATTCCGTCGTATCTTAGAACTTGGTGAAAAGTCAAGTGATATCGAAGTTGTTGCTATTAACGATTTAACTTCACCTGCATTGTTGGCTCATCTTTTGAAGTATGACTCAACTCATGGTACTTTGAACGCTGACGTTTCAGCAACCGACGATTCAATCGTTGTTAACGGTAAGAACTACCGTGTTTATGCTGAACCACAAGCACAAAACATTCCTTGGGTTAAGAACGACGGTGTTGACTTCGTTCTCGAATGTACTGGTTTCTACACTTCAAAGGCTAAGTCACAAGCTCACTTGGACGCTGGTGCAAAGCGTGTCTTGATTTCTGCTCCTGCTGGCTCAGACTTGAAGACCATCGTTTACAATGTTAACGATGACATCTTGACTGCAGATGACCGTATCGTTTCTGCTGGTTCATGTACTACTAACTGCCTTGCACCATTAGCATTCTTTGAAAACAAAGAATTCGGTATCAAGGTTGGTACTATGACTACTATCCATGCTTACACTTCAACTCAAATGTTACTTGACGGCCCTGTACGTGGTGGTAACTTCCGTGCTGCCCGTGCTGCCGGTGTAAACACTATTCCTCATTCAACTGGTGCTGCTAAGGCTCTTGGCTTAGTTATCCCAGAATTGAACGGTAAATTACAAGGCCACGCACAACGTGTTGGTGTTGTTGATGGTTCATTAACTGAATTAGTTGCTATCTTAGACAAGAAAGTTACTGCTGACGAAGTTAACGCCGCAATCAAGAAGCATACTGAAGGTAACGAATCATTTGGTTACAACGATGACGAAATCGTTTCATCTGATGTTATCGGTACTACTTTCGGTTCAATCTTCGATCCTACTCAAACAGAAGTTACTTCTGATGGTGACAACCAATTAGTTAAGACTGTTGCTTGGTACGATAACGAATACGGCTTCACTTGCCAAATGGTACGTACTTTATTGAAGTTCGCCACTCTCTAATATTAATTAGATAGTTCAGGACTTTAAAACCGCATATGGTTTTGACGGCGGGGGGAGGCAAACTCCTCTTGCCGTTTTTTTAATTTAACAGTCACGAATTCTAGGAGGATTTTAACATTGGCTAAATTAATCGTTTCAGATTTAGATGTTAAAGATAAAAAAGTTTTAATTCGTGTCGACTTTAATGTTCCGATTAAAGACGGCAAAATTGGTGACGACAACCGGATCGTCGCTGCTTTACCAACGATCAAATATGTGATTGAACATGATGGTAAAGCCATCTTATTCTCACATTTAGGCCGGATCAAGAGCGAAGACGACAAGAAGGGCTTAAGCTTACGTCCAGTTGCAGAACGTCTTTCAAACTTGTTAAACAAGCCTGTTACCTTCGTACCTGTTACTGAAGGCGAACAACTTGAAACTGCCATCAACAACATGAACGACGGTGACGTCTTAGTTGTTGAAAACACGCGTTTTGAAGACGTTGTGAACGGCGAACAAGTTAAGCGCGAATCTGGTAACGACCCTGAATTAGGTAAGTACTGGGCTTCACTTGGTGATGTCTATGTCAACGATGCATTCGGGACTGCTCACCGGAGCCATGCTTCAAACGTTGGGATTGCTTCAAACATGGACCAAGTTGCCGCTGGTTTCTTAATGGAAAAGGAAATCAAGTTCTTAGGTGACGCCGTTGACAATCCTAAGCACCCATTCGTTGCCATCTTAGGTGGTGCCAAGGTTTCTGATAAGATCGGTGTTATCGATCACTTAATCAGCAAAGCCGACAAGATCATCATCGGTGGTGGGATGACTTACACGTTCTATGCTGCTAAAGGCATGGGCATTGGTAACTCACTTGTTGAAAAAGACAAGATTGAATTAGCTAAGTCAATCATCGAAAAGGCTGGCGACAAGTTGGTCTTACCTAGTGACTCAGTTGTTGCTGAAAAGTTTGACAACGATGTTCCTAGCAAAGTTGTTGAAGGTTCAATCCCTGATGGCTACATGGCCTTAGATATTGGTCCTAAGTCAATCGAAGAATTCGAAGACGTTTTACGCGACGCTAAGACCGTTGTTTGGAACGGACCAATGGGTGTCTTTGAAATGAGCAACTACGCCAAGGGTACGCTTGAAGTTGGTAAGTTCTTAGGAACCTTATCAGAAGCAACGACTATCGTTGGTGGTGGTGACTCAACTGCCGCTGTTAAGCAACTTGGCGTTGGCGACAAGTTAACCCACATCTCTACTGGTGGCGGTGCTTCACTTGAATACCTTGAAGGTAAGGAATTACCTGGTATTGCTGCTATTTCTGAAAAATAATCTGTTCTCCGAAAGGAAGGTTTATCGTGCGTACACCTATTATTGCCGGTAACTGGAAAATGAACAAAACTGCTAGCGAAGCTTTAGCTTTCGTTAACGCGGTTAAGGATCAATTACCAGATCCATCAAAAGTTGAATCAGTCGTTGCTGCACCAGCTCTTTTCTTACAAGAAATGGTTGAAGCTGCCAAGGGTTCTGATTTAAAGATTGCTGCTGAAAATGCTTACTTTGAAGATGCTGGGGCCTTCACTGGTGAAACTTCACCAGCCGCTTTAGCTGACTTAGGCGTTGACTACGTTGTTATTGGTCACTCAGAACGTCGTGGCTACTTCCACGAAACTGACGAAGACATTAACAAGAAAGCTCACGCAATCTTCAAGAACGGCATGAAGCCAATCATCTGCTGTGGCGAATCACTTGAACAACGTGAAGCCGGCGAAGCAGAATCATGGGTTTCTGGCCAAATCAAGGCTGCTTTGAAGGACTTATCAGCTGACCAAGTAAGTTCATTGGTTATTGCCTATGAACCAATCTGGGCCATCGGTACTGGTAAGACTGCTTCAAGCGACCAAGCTGAAGAAATTTGTGCAGTTGTTCGTAAGACTGTTGCTGATCTTTACTCACAAGAAGTTGCGGATAAAGTTCGGATTCAATACGGTGGTAGTGTTAAACCAGCCAACGTTAACGAATTAATGGGCAAAGAAGATATCGACGGTGGTTTAGTCGGTGGTGCTTCATTACAACCTGATTCATTCTTGGAACTTGTTAACTACCAAAATAACTAATAATAGTTATTGCAAGTTGTTGGACAAACTTCTACAATAAGTGTGAAACAAAAACAAGCCAATTTTAAGGAGAGAAATTAATGTCTATTATTACAGATATTTATGCTCGCGAAGTCTTAGACTCACGTGGTAACCCAACTGTTGAAGTTGAACTTTATACTGAAAGCGGCGCATTTGGTCGCGGTATCGTTCCTTCAGGTGCCTCAACTGGTGAACATGAAGCCGTTGAATTACGTGACGGTGACAAGAGCCGTTTCATGGGCAAGGGTGTTACTAAGGCCGTTGACAATGTTAACAAGTTAATCGCTAAGGAAATCGTTGGTTACGATGTAACTGACCAACGTGCCATTGACCAAGCGATGATCAAGTTAGACGGTACGCCTAACAAAGCTAAGTTAGGTGCTAACGCTATCTTAGGTGTTTCCATTGCTGCCGCACGTGCTGCTGCTGACGAACTTGAAATGCCTTTATACAACTACCTTGGCGGATTCAACGCCCACGTCTTACCAACACCAATGATGAACGTTATCAATGGTGGGGCCCACGCCAACAACGACGTTGACTTCCAAGAATTCATGATCATGCCTGTTGGTGCTTCTTCAGTTAAAGAAGCTATCCGGATGGGTTCAGAAACTTTCCACAACTTGAAAGCGATCTTGAACGAACGCGGTTACTCGACTGCCGTTGGTGACGAAGGTGGTTTTGCACCTGACTTGAAGAACAACGAAGAACCATTCGAAATCTTGGTTGAAGCTATCGAACGTGCCGGTTACAAGCCTGGTAAGGATATTGCCATTGCCTTTGACTGTGCCGCTTCAGAATTCTACAACGAAGAAACTGGCAAGTACGACTTGAAGGGTGAAGGCGAAAATGGGAAATCATTTACTGCCGAAGAATTCGTTGACTTACTTGACAGCATCGTTGACAAGTACCCAATCGTTTCCATCGAAGATCCTTTGGATGAAAACAACTGGGAAGACTGGCAAATGGCAACTGCCAAGCTTGGTAAGAAAGTTCAAATCGTTGGTGACGACTTATTCGTTACGAACACGGACTACCTTGCAAAGGGTATCAAGATGGGCGTTGCTAACTCAATCTTAATCAAGGTTAACCAAATTGGTACTTTGACTGAAACTGTTGAAGCTATCGAAATGGCTAAAGAAGCTGGCTACACTGCCATCGTTTCTCACCGTTCTGGTGAAACTGAAGACACGACCATTGCTGACTTAGTTGTCGCAATGAACGCTGGCCAAATCAAGACTGGTTCAATGAGCCGTACTGAACGGATTGCTAAATACAATCAATTAATGCGGATCGAAGACCAACTTGAAAGCACTTCAGAATACAAAGGTATCCACGGCTTCTACAACTTAGACGAAGCTGCACGGAACACCATTACTAGCAAGTAATTTGAAGTTCTAATAGAGACGTCGTTCCCTCTGGAGCGGCGTTTTTATTATACATATTTTAAGGAACATCTGTTTGAGTTTAACGCCTGGACCATGAGAAGTCGTGGTAAAATAAGAGCATGTGTATTTGAGTAAGGAGAGAACGGAATGGATGACTTTCAGCAACAAATCAATGTGTGGTCTGATTGGCAAGGACTGCAAACTAATGCATTAGCTTTTGAACCAGTGCTTCAAAAAATCTATGCCAGTGAAAATGAACCCTACAAAACACCAGAACCAGTTGCCGACCAGTTCGCGGCACGGTTTACCATTGGTCCCACAGAAATTGCAATTTTTCCGCCAAGTGATGTCATGGCTGAAACCCGGGCGTATTATCAAGCGGAACGCTTTGGCCTGACTCGGATGGCGCGCCTTAAGCTGGGTGCACCACGGTTATTACATGCTGGTTTTGTTTTCGATAAGTATCAATTCTATTATGTTATTTATCGGCCATTACAAGGCATTACGCTGACTGAATTCTGCGCGACGGCCAAACCGTTGGCTAAGTCGACACTCGGTCGTCAGATTGGCACGATGTTGACGCAGCTCAATACCGAAGTTGCGACGTTCGGCCCAGAAAGTCAACCAGTTGGCGACTGGCAAGTGTTAGGAAACGACTTCGCAGCTGAACGGGAAGCGTGGTTGGCCCAACATCCAGTGACGCCTAACCAGTTTGTACACGGTAACTTAACCGGTGACAATCTGATTGTGACTAGCGGTGAATTAGGCCTGCAGCGTTTTAGCACGGCACATCAAGCTGCCAAACAGACGGAGCTCGTGCCCTTGATCTTTGACGCGTTCAATGGTGACGCTGAGTTGTTGGCTGGCTTTAGGGCAACTTACCAGACGAGCGATTTAGCGACCGACCTGATATTGGGCTTGCTATTACGCTCAGATGGGCCACAACAGATTCATACATTATTACCAGAACAGACCGTTACATTGGCTGCGCTTCAACAGAAAATTGCAACATTACTATCATAATTCGGAGGGGGACTCGCTGTGGCACAACGGCCGCACAATATCAAACAACATTTTGACTTCACACGCTTTAGTTCAATCGGCCGGGCATTGATTGTCGGCGTGATTGCGGGGTTCGTCGTTAGCATTTTTCGTTTCAGCATTGAACAGGGCTTAAAGTTCGTTCAATGGGCTTACGGACAAATTCATGCCAATTGGCTGCTACTGATTCCTTGGCTGATTTTAACAGTGCTAGTTGCCGTGTTCGTCGGTTGGCTGGTCAAAAAGGAACCCAACATCAAGGGTTCCGGGATTCCACAAGTCGAAGGGCAGTTAGCCGGTGAGTTAGACTACGGCTGGTGGTCGGTCCTGTGGCGGAAGTTCGTTGGTGGCGTGCTGGGCATTGGTTCTGGCTTATTTCTGGGGCGTGAAGGACCGTCGATTCAATTGGGCGCTACGATTGGCCAAGGGGTCGCCGCCAAGCTCCGTCAGACGGGTTCGGATCGGCGCTCACTGATTGCCGGTGGTGCTGCTGCGGGGCTCTCAGCGGCGTTCAATGCGCCAATTGCCAGCACGTTGTTTGTGCTTGAAGAAGTTTACCATAACTTCTCACCAATTATCTGGACGACTGCATTAGTGAGTGCGATGGCTAGCGACTTTATTTCGCTGAACTTTTTTGGCCTGGTGCCAGTGTTGCACATCCCTTATGACTATAATTTGCCGTTGAGTCAGTACGGCAATTTAATCGGCCTCGGCATCTTTTTAGGCGTGTTTGGTTATCTGTATCAAAACGTCACGTTGACGATGCCCAACTGGTATGCGAAGTTGCGATTGCCGAGTTGGCTCGATGGGTTGATCCCGTTTCTGCTAGTGATCCCGATTGGCTTACTGTGGCCACAACTATTAGGTGGCGGTAATGCGGTTATCTTGAATTTAGCCGCTGCTACGCCAGCATTAATTGCCTTATTAGGGATTTTTGTCTTGCGCTTCAGCTTTTCGACGATTTCATACGGGTCCGGGTTGCCCGGCGGTATTTTTCTACCGATTCTATCGTTAGGGGCCATTCTAGGGGCGATTTATGCCCAAGTCATGGTCATGTTGGGCTGGATGCCGACTAACTTGATTCCCAATTTTATTATTTTTGCGATGGCCGGCTACTTTGCTGGGATTGGGAAAGCCCCCTTTACCGCGATTCTGCTAATTACCGAAATGGTTGGGACGCTGCACCATTTGATGCCGTTAGCCGTTGTCTCGATGACGGCCTACTTAGTAGTGGACCTCTTAGGCGGGGCACCCATCTATGAAGCCTTATTGGAAAAGCTCATTCGGCCACGGATGCCCGAGCACAGTGGCGTTCAGGACCGGCTCGAATTGCCGATTTTTGAAGGCTCTAAGTTGGAAGGACACCAGGTTCGTGATTTTAAATGGCCAGCTGAGTCGCTGTTGATTGCGATTCGTCGTGGTGAACAACAGGTGATTCCACATGGGGATACCTTGATGCGCGCGGGGGATACCTTAATTATCTTAACCGACCGCGATAACCGTGCTTGGGTTCGCCATCAAATCTCGCATTTGACAGTCGCGACGCCCTGAGTACTGAACAAACCAACGAATTGTCCAGGATACTGGAAAAACAAGGCAAAATATGTTAAATTGTTATAGACATAGCGGACTCTTTAGGAGGCACATTTCTTGTATAATTTATTGTTAACGTTAATACTGGTCATTTCCGTCTTGATTATCATCGCGGTAATGATGCAACCATCCAAAACTAATGATGCCATGTCTTCATTGACCGGTGGTGCTGATGACTTGTTCGCCAAGCAGAAGCCCCGCGGTTTTGAAGCGTTCATGCAGAAGGTAACCGTGGTATTAGGAATCGCTTTCTTTATCCTAGCGTTAGCTCTAGCATGGTACTCATCGAAGTAATTGACCGTCCTCCTGTGATTTCAGGAGGATTTTTTTGAAATTTAGCGAGGAAACACGTTAGATATTCGTGAGTGGACTTGTTCTCATTATGGTATTAGCCATGACCGAGACATTAGCGCTACTAAGAATATCTTAAGTGCGTAACCGACTAATTAGGCGCGGGATGCGCCATAGTAAATAGCCGTAACCTCTGCACAAGTGCTAGCCACTGATGTGTAAGTTAGCGGTGTTCCTAGAAGCTCGGTCATTTATGGCCGAGTAGTTCACGAAAGTTGGTGGTAATGATGTTAAAACAACCGGAACCATTTTACTTTGAACACGGTGAACGGGCCGTTATCTTACTCCATGCTTATGCTGGCAGCGCCAATGACGTGCGGATGTTGGGGCGGACGCTGGAACGGTCTGATTATACCGTGTACGGCCCGCAATTCAGTGGTCACGCGACGAATGATCCGCGTGATATTTTAGCCCAAACACCCGACCAATGGTGGCAAGATACCCAACAAGCAATATCATTTCTACGGCAAAAAGGCTATACTAAAATTAGTATCTTTGGCCTTTCATTAGGGGGAATTTTTGCGACTGCTGCGTTGGAACGTGATCCGCAACTACTAGGTGGTGGGACGTTTAGCTCACCGCTATTTGCGGGTAATCGCAGTGATGTCGCCGAAATGTTCATTACGCTTAGTCACCATCAGTTGGCGCATAGCCAATTTTCACTGGCCGAACGGGAACAAATCTTGGCAGCACTGCCAGAACTCGTCCAGCAGCAGTTACAAGCCGTTAATACTTTTACTGAGCGAGAGGTTACGACCAAGTTAGCCAACGTCACACAACCGTTTTTCATTGGTCAGGGCGGTCAAGATGAATTGATCGATCCGAACGTGGCGCGTCGGCTACAAGCAGCGCTAACGCAAGTGCCCGTTGATTTTCACTGGTATGCCGATGCGGGGCATGTGATTACCGTGAATAATGCCCACCATCAATTAGAACAAGATGTCTTAACATATTTAAAATCTATATATAAATGAGGTAAATGATGTCAGAAGCAAACTTACAAGAACAAATCCTGACTTTTCTGCAGGCCCATCCTGATCGCACTTATAGTGTCGAACAGTTGACGGACGAACTGCATTATACAGGCGCAACGGCCTTTACATTTTTAGTGAAGGAACTTGCGAATATGGAACGCAAGAAACTCGTCAGCACCGACGACCATGACCATTTTAAGTTGGTCCAAGAAACCAAGACCGTTGAAGGGTCATTTCATGGCAATGATAAGGGCTTTGGTTTCGTGCGCTACGATCCAGACTTGCCCGATATTTACATCAATCCCGACAATACGCAGTTTGCATTGACTGGTGACGATGTTGCGGTTGAAATTATTCGGCCAGCCCGTCCTGGTTCGGACCGCGGTCCTGAAGGTAAAATCGTCAGCATCGTTAAACGTAACTACACCCAAATCGTCGGTGCCTACACGCCTAGCTCTGATGAAGCTGGGTTTATTGGGACTGTCGAAATCAAGGACAAGAAGCTCTCTAAATATCAATTATTAATCACTGACCAAGGTCTCCACCCAACTGAAGGTGAAGTAATCATCGCCGAAGTCGCCGCTTATCCGGATGCCCAACATCCAACGCGAATGATTGGGATCGCGAAGCAGGTGATTGGGAGCGTTGATGACCCTGGGATGGACGTCCTTCAAGTGGTCTACCAACACGATGTGCCATCCGTTTTCCCTGAAGAAGTCACGGATGAAGCCAACCGGATTCCAGACTACGTGACGGATGAAGAAAAAGTTGGCCGGGTCGACATTACCGACCAGCCATTAGTCACGATTGATGGCGCTGAATCGAAAGACTTGGATGATGCGGTCGTTGCTTGGCGGTTGCCAAATGGGAACTTCCACTTAGGGGTCCACATTGCAGACGTTAGCCATTACGTGACTGAAAACTCTGAGTTGGACCGTGAAGCATTCAAACGCGGGACCTCCGTTTATTTGACTGACCGTGTGATTCCAATGTTACCACGGCGGTTATCGAACGGAATCTGTTCATTAAATCCAGATGTTGAACGGTTAGCCATGAGTTGTGAGATGGAAATCGATCCAACTGGGGAAATCGTCAATCACAAGATTTTCCAAAGTGTGATTCGGTCCCACGCACGGATGACGTATGACGCCGTCAACCAAATTCTGGAAGCCCACGATCCTAAGACGCGTGAAAAGTACGCGGACTTGGTCGATATGTTTGATACGATGGGTGATTTACACCGTATCTTATACAAACACCGTCGGCACCGGGGCGCCATTGATTTTGATGATAATGAAGCTAAAATCATCGTTGATGAAGCGGGTCACCCAATCGATATCCAATTGCGGGTGCGGGGCTTAGCTGAACGGATGATTGAAAGTTTCATGTTAGCCGCTAACGAAACGGTTGCTAAAAATTATAGTCAACTCAAGGTACCGTTTATCTACCGGGTCCATGAAACACCTGATAGTGACCGGATGCTGAGTTTCTTTGAATTTGTCACCAACTTTGGCGTCAGTGTCAAGGGGAGCTCGAAGGATGTTAAACCGAAGATGCTCCAGGATGTTTTGAAGAAGGTCGCTGGCAAGCCGGAAGAAGCCATGGTCTCAGTGATGATGCTCCGGAGTATGAAACAAGCCCGGTATGCTGACCAGTCACTTGGACACTTCGGGTTAGCTGCGCCATACTACACCCACTTCACGTCACCAATCCGGCGTTATCCAGATATGATGGTCCACCGGTTGATTCGGCACTACGCTGAAAACGGGACTGGTGAAGAAGCGCGGGCACGTTATCGGGATAATTTACCAAATATCGCAGAAACGACTTCCGACCACGAACGCCGGGGTATCGATACGGAACGTGACGTGGATTCCATGAAGAAGGCTGAATACATGGCTGACCATGTTGGTGAGACCTTTGAAGCCGTCGTTGATTCCGTCATGAAGTTCGGCTTGTTTGTTGAGTTGGAGAACACCGTTGAAGGCCTCGTCCACATCAGTACGATGGACGATGACTACTACGAATACGTTGAAAAACAACTTGCATTAGTCGGGCGTAAGACGAAGCGGACGTTTAGAATCGGCCAACCAGTCAAAGTTCAATTGATGCGGGTCGACAAGGATCAACGCGAAGTCGACTTCAAGTTGTTGAATCCGGAAGAAGCGCCAAAGACGGACTTATTACCAAAACGGGAACATTCCGATAATTATCGTGGTAATAATCGTCGTGGCGGTAACAATAATTACCACCGCAATGGGAACAACAATAACCGCAACAATGACCGGCGGGGTGGCAATAATAACCATCGCAATGGCAACAGCAACGGCCGTCGTAATAACAATGGTCGTTCGAATAATCACAGTAATAATAATAGTAATCGACGGTCAACCAGTGATCGTCGGCGCTAATTTTTAACTAAGGGGGTGTGCGGCAATGGCCAAACAACACGGTAAGCACCCAGATACCGCCCTCGCTCAAAATCGGAAAGCACGTCACGACTATGCCGTCGAGGACACCTATGAAGCAGGAATCGCACTGACCGGGACGGAAATCAAATCCGTCCGTGATCGGCGTGTGAACTTGAAAGATGGGTTCGTTCAGATTCGTAACGGTGAAGCGTGGATGCAAAACGTTCACATTAGTCCGTTTAAAGAGGGGAATCGCTTTAACGTTGACCCACTGCGTAACCGGAAACTCTTGTTGCATAAGAAAGAAATCAGCAAGCTCGGTGCCGCAACGATGACCAAGGGTGTCACCATCATTCCACTCAAGATGTATCTCAAACACGGGTTTGCGAAAGTCTTGATTGGGGTCGCTCATGGGAAACGGGAATACGATAAGCGCCAAGATATTAAGAAACGTGAACAACAACGGCAAATCGACCGGGTCATGAAACATTATTAGACCGGGTATATAAGGACACTTCGACGAGATTTCGTTGAGGGGTCCTTTTTTGCGTCCCTCATTAGACCAGTTGGATTGTAGCTTGAAACGGTCGCTGAACGGTCGCTGCAGATCGAGCGATGGCGCACATTTAAGATTTTCATCGTTAGCAAACTGAGTTATCAGACTATAAATTAATTTAGCTAATAGCTATATATTAATTGCTTTATATAACTAGTTTATGTTACGTTATAAGTGGATGAATAATTAAAGTAATCGTTAGTTAATGTCATAAATTAAAAACGAACGTTAATTTTATGCCATTCGGATTGGAGACCCGAAAAGTAAACGATACTTTAATGAATCAAAACATGTACAAACTGACACACGGTTATTATCTAGGGGGACATCGATATGCGTCATGTACAAACGGAAAAACAGTATTATAAAATGTATAAAAAGGGCCGTTTCTGGGTATTTGCAGGGATAACGGTCGCAACCATTGGCATTAGCCCAATTATTGGACGTGCAGACCAGGAAAATAAGGTTCCGACTCAGTCAACGACGAGTGCGGCGATGACCAACCAAGCCAGCGTGGCAACAGGTAAAACGGTGGTTTTGAACAAGCAGAATGAGCAGGGGGCTTCACAAGCTCAGACTGATGAGACGAGTACCAAAGGTGAATCAACCACTAGTGCGGAAAATCAGCAGTCTAAAAATGTAACCGATTCCAGCAATAACACATCTGGGTCGGATACGGGACGGGTCGCTATGAAGACTGATACTAGTGTGACCAACGATAATGCACAGTCAAATGCGACTGATACGCAGATGCCTGGCACATCAACAGCAAACCAATCAGCCACTCAGCCGACATCGAGCCACGCGCAAGCTAGCATTACTAATCCAGCTAATGACACTCAACAAGCTACAGTGAATGGCAAACAGACCTCCACAGCAACCACCGAAACTAAAGCGGTTACGACGACAACAACCGACGAGAAAAATATTACGACTGCGAACACCGAACCGGATGCAGCATCACCGACAACATCCACAGACTCGGTGGTCAACCCAGCTGCGACAGCAAAAACGACGGATACCTCGGCCGATGCCTCATCAACGACCAACACTACTGACGCGGCGATTAATGCAGCAACCACGTTAACTGAATCTGAAGCGGCGACCAATCAGACACGAACGAACACTGAGTCCACCGTTCAGGACGATTCGAGTACAGTCCCAACAGCTGCCAAGATGAGTCGAGCAGTATTAAGAAGCGTGCAGCCGGCAACCGTAACTTCCAGTGGAACGATTGGAACCAGTGCCTGGACGATGACCGATGATGGCGTACTGACAATTGGTGCGGGCGATTGGTCGAATGCTGACGTGGGATCACTTGTTGGCAATTTCGGCAAACAACTCACCCAAGTCGTGATTGATGGCAAAGTCAATGCTGGCGACGATCTCAGTTGGCTATTTTTCAGTACGTCCAACCTCAAAACGATTCAAGGATTCGAAAATTTGGATACTTCCAAAGTAACGGATTTCAGTCACATGTTCACTAACACGGCGATCAGTGATTTCTCTGGCATTGCGAATTGGGATGTCAGTGCCGGAACGGGCTTTAACAGCATGTTCGCGAATAACAAGTCCCTGCAAACAATTGATTTAAGTCACTGGCAGCTCAATCAGACTAAGCCGGTCAATCTTTTTATGATGTTTAATTCAGATACGGCACTGACCACGATTGATTTGAGTGCTTGGGATACGCGCATGGTGACCAATATTGGCGGGATGTTTGCCGGTGCTGCTAGTGGGACCATGCAGTTGAAATCGGTAGATCTGCATGGTTGGCAATTGCCAAATGTGACCAGCATGGGTTCGATGTTTATTTATGATGACCAATTGACCCACGTTGACTTGAGTGGCTGGCAAACTTCTGCCAAATTAACCGACATGAACTACATGTTTCAGGGAACATCTAAACTGACTACCTTGGATTTGTCGGCACTCGACATGCGTTCGGCGACAATGACTAAGATGTTGATCAACCAAGATAATCGGCAAAATCCGGTGCCATTTAATTTGCAGCAGTTGACCCTCAGCGCAACGAGCAAACTAACGGGTAGTATGCTGCCCGCAATTCCTACGGGGACTGGTTATTCCGGCTACTGGGTCAATCAGGTAGACGCCACGCAGCGCTATGACTCAGCTAGTTTAATGGCCTTATATAATGGCACGGCCAATCCAACTGCAACGACTACTTGGGTCTGGGAAACGGCGCCTTCGCAATCTGAGTTAACAGCGGCCGATATGACGGGATTAATTGCTGGGCCCAATACGACCTGGAAGCTTGCCGATAGTGTTGCAACCTTGAAAGACGTGACCGGTGTTGATATTAGTGCCAACGTTGACGAGTTAGTCAAAGTGTTGAGTGTCAACGGAGATACTGCCGTGACGACGGTGGATGCGCAGACAGCTGGCACCTATCAAGTGACCTTACAATATATTGATGGTTACGGTGTGAAACATGAGGCAACTAGTACGATTGTGATTGCTCCGAATCAGACCAAGCTCGTCGGTCGGGCAGTAACGATTAAGATGGGGCCACACGCGGCCTACCAACTGTCAGACTTGATTGATGCAACCCAATCTCTAAATGCTGCGGGTCAGCAATTGAGTGCGGCGGAAATTGATCGAATCACGGTCAGCGGTCTCGATATGAACCAACCAGGCACACAACAAGTAACCCTAGCTTTCACGGATGACACTGGCCAGCGCCACACGACTGAGGTGCCCGTCACAATGATTGCAAGTCAAGCGACTTTAGCCGTCAAGGATAGTACGATTGGTATTGGCCCTAACCAGACGAGCTGGGATTTTCATGATTATCTGACCCATATCACTGATTTTGACGGCCAAGTGATTGCGCCAGAACAATGGGACGCTTTGAATATCGTGGCTGACAAACAACCCGACTTAAAGACGTCAGGTACCCAACTGATTACGGTGACCTACACCGATGCGCTAGACAATGTGCATACCGCAACAACGACGGTCAACGTCGTAGCATCTGCGGCAACCCTCAAAAGTCAACCAGCAGTGATTGTGTTCGCTGATAAGGCTGCTCAGGTGAGTGCTAAGACACTGGTCACTGAGTTGACGGATGTGACTGGTACCGCATTGACTGATACAAGTGCGGTCACAATGCAGGGGTTTGACGCGAAGACTAGTGGTCCGCAAACCGTAACGCTGACTTACACGGACGCTTATGGCAATGTGTTAACGACGCAATCAGTTGTGACGGTCGATTTTGCGACGATCAGTGGGAAAAACACGACGTTAATCGCTGGGCCAACCGCTACTTGGAATTATATAGACAACATTGAGGCACTTACGGACTCGAATGGCCAAACGATTGATGCACAACAGGCCAAGCTCAGTTATGATCAGCCTAATTTAACGAGCGCCATGGTGGGTGTCCCGCAATCAATTACACTGACTTATACCGATGACCTCGGCCAGATACAACAAGTTACTGTTGTAGTAACGACGCAAGCATCTAAAGCCAGCATCACTGCCAAGGCCGACCAAGTAATTTGGCCGCATGAAGTGACCAATCTCAAGGCAACGGACTTAGTGGCCAATGTTCAGGATGCAACCGGACAACCACTCACTAATTTGGCAGCCGGCCAATTGACGATGAGTCCGATTACTGCCGACCGTGCTGGCGCTCAATTAGTCACGCTCACATTTATGGATGAAGTGGGTAACTTGAAAACTGCACAATTAAAAGTGACTGTCGATCAAGCAACGATCACGACGCAACCGACGACGGTTATTGCTGGGCCAACTGCGACTTGGCAGTATTTGGCCGCAATTCAACAAGTGAGCGATGGAATGGGTCAGTCAATTGAGGCGACGAATGCCAACATTCAGTTGCTCAATCATCCGGATTTGAGTACTGCCAAAATTGGGCAACCGCAAACCGTTCAATTTCGTTATTTAGATTCATTAGGTCAGCAACATATCGGCCAGTTTGACGTGACAACGGTTGCTAGCCAAGCGGTCTTGGTCGGACAACCAGTCAGCTTGATTGCTGGTCCTCAGACCTCTTGGCAGCTTGATGACAGCATTGATGGGGCCCATAGTCTTGCAGCCAATGGGCAGGCCCTGACTGCCGCACAGCTTAAACAAGTGACGACTGACAGCCTGCCAGACTTAAGCAAGCCAGGGACGTATCAGTTAACGTTACGATACCTTGACGAAGCTGGGAACCTAGTCACGGGTCAAACGATTGTCACGGTTGCCGCGAGTCAAGCAGCGATTCAAGTCCGCGACAGTCAATTGACGGTCGGTACTGCTTGGCAAGCTGCGGATAACCTCGTGCAAGCGGTTGATGCAACAGGCCATGCGCTCGCGCTAACTGATTTGACCGTGACTGGTAAAGTCGATACTCAGACGGCTGGTCGTTATCAGATAACTTATGCTTACACGGATGCGGTCGGTAATGCCATCAGTGAAACGGCACTGATTACCGTCGTCGCACCACCAGTTGATCCCGACGAAAATGGCAACGGTGACGAGGTCAAGCCGGATGAACCAGATTCAGATGGTGGTCAGACCAAGCCTGGTGACAATAATTCTGATCAACCCAAACCAGATGATGGTGCGGATAATACGAAACCTGGCACGGGGGATACAGATAGCTCCAAACCAGATAACGATACGGATGACACCAAACCCAATACGGGTACAACCAATCCAGGTGGCAATGACCAGGAGACCAGTACGCAACCTGATGTGATTCCTGATGATCAGTCGACACATGAGACGACACAACCGGAAACGAACCATCCCGGTCAGACGTCAGCTAGCCGGCCAGGTCGAAGCCGGCCAACTGCGACTGTTCGACCAGCGAAAACGACCCAGCATCATAGCAATGGTGGAGGCACCGCTAAGACACTGGTCCGGTCGGCAAAAGCGGATGCAATTGCACAAAATGCAACCGCTAACGTCACGTCAACTAATTCGACGCGATCAGCTAAGTCGAGCGCAACTGAGGCATCTAACCGCCATGGTCAATTGCCACAAACAAGTGAAGCTAATGCCTCGGCATCAGTGGGCGCAGTCGTATTAGGATTAGTCGGACTATTAGGGCTTAGTGGACTGGCGGCATGGCGTCGGCACTTCGAACATGAAGATTAAGCTGTGTTCGAAAAGATAGGGTGCAGCTGTCATTGATTGTCATTGCAAGTCAGTCGCAACCCAGTTGGGTCGAAGAATATCATTGTGAGGGTCGTCATGATTGCTGGTCAGACAACTAGCAGGCACCCCTTAAATCAACTGTTTTCAGAACGGCAGTCATTTCGTAACTTGAAGTGACTGTCGTTTTGAGACTGATAAAGTGATTGCTAAAAGCCATTTTGGAAAGGAGACATCGAGTGCGTGGTGAAACGTTTTCTATCATCACAACAGCTTGGTCAGCCTATTCTACAGATGAGGTTGAGTTATATGGACTTAAGATGACAGGCTCACTAAATTATAAAACGTTAAATCACGGTGCTTTCGTTAGATTCTTTTTTGAAATTGGCATTTAACTTAATTTTATTAAGTTAAACCTCGTTTTTAGCGCCATCCTTAAAGCATAATGAGAAAAAGATAACAAATCGGATTGGTCGCGAGCCATGAATTATGTTATATTTTATGACATACCGTTTCGGTAATTTTTTGAGGAGGTCTCGTCGATGAGAAAGTGGCAAGTTGCGGTTGTCATGTTGTTAGCAGCGTTGGGAAGCTGGTTTGCAGTTGGTACCCAGGCGCAGGCGAAAACATACACCATTGCAACGGATACGACCTTTGCGCCGTTTGAATTTCAGGCCAAGGGTGGTAAGTACAAGGGAATTGATATTGATATTTTAAAAGCGATTGCTAAAAAAGAAAACATCAATTATAAACTTAAAGCGATCAGTTTTGGTGCCGCCGTTCAGCAGCTTAGTGCAAACCAAGTTGACGGGGTGATTGCCGGAATGAATATTACGGCCGAACGTAAGAAGACGTTCGATTTTTCGAATGCTTACTATACGTCTGGCGTCGTTATGGCGGTCGCCAAGGATAGTAAGGTCAAGAACTTTAAGCAGTTGAAAGGCAAGACGGTCGCGTTAAAGACTGGGACGGCCGGTGCTGCTTATGCGAAGTCGATTCAGAGCAAATACGGCTTTAAAATCAAGTATTTCAATGATTCCAACAATATGTATAACGACGTGAAAGTCGGTAACTCGGCAGCCTGTTTTGAAGACTACCCCGTGATGTCATATGGGATTAAAAATGGGATTCAATTGAAGATCGTGACCAAGCAATATGCCGCTGGTGACTATGGCTTTGCCGTTAAAAAGGGTAAAAATGCCGAACTGTTGAAGAAGTTCAACGCTGGGCTGAAGGCCATCAAAGCGGATGGAACTTACAAGAAGATCGTCAATAAGTACTTGAATTCCAGTGAATCATCATTGACTGGTGAAACAGCCAGCAGCCGGACCTTTATCGGTTTGTTCACGCAAAACCTTGATACAATTGGTTCTGGGTTATGGATGACTTTGGAATTAACGGTTATTTCAATTATTTTAGCCACGATTCTTGGCCTCATCCTCGGAGTGCTCGGCGTTATGCCTGGTAAAGTTGGTCCAGCAATCTCTAGCACGATCATTTATATTTTCCGGGGGATGCCACTGATGGTGCTGGCTTTCTTCATCTACATCGGGTTCCCAGATCTGATTGGGCACGGGTTTAAGATTCCAGCATTCATCGCCGGGATGATTACGCTGATGCTGAATGAAGGGGCCTATACCGGGGCGTTCGTCAAAGGGGGCTTTGCGGCCGTTGATGATGGCCAAATGGAAGCGGCACGTTCACTGGGCTTACCTTACTGGACGGCGATGCGCAAGGTCATCATGCCTCAAGGGATTCGGATTATGATTCCGTCATTTATCAACCAATTTATTATTACGTTGAAGGATACGTCGATTCTGTCCGTAATCGGTATCGTTGAATTGACCCAAACCGGGACGCTGATTATCGCCCGGAACTTTGAAGGGTTCAAGATTTGGCTGATGATTGCGATTATTTACTTGGTTATCATTACGTTATTAACATGGTTATCTAACTGGGTTCAAAGGAGGATTAACTAGGCATGGCGAAAGTAATTGTCAAAGATTTGCATAAGAGTTACGGTGACAACGAAGTCTTGAAGGGGTTAAACCTCGAAGTTCAAGATAACGAAGTCGTTTGTATGATTGGGCCCTCTGGTTCCGGTAAGAGTACGTTCTTGCGCTGTCTCAATGATTTGGAAGTGCCAACGCAGGGGCAAGTCGTGATTAGCGGCTACGACCTATCTGACAAGGGAACCAACATCAACTTAGTGCGTGAAAACATAGGGATGGTGTTCCAACACTTTAACTTATTCCCGCACTTATCGGTGTTACAAAATATCACCTTAGCACCGACTCAGCTTAAAAAGGAAACCCAACAAGAAGCCGAAAAAACGGCGCGCGATTTGTTAGCGACGGTTGGGTTGTCTGATAAAGCTGACGCAATGCCGAAATCATTATCTGGTGGGCAAAAGCAACGGGTCGCCATCGCCCGCGCGTTAGCAATGCATCCCAAAATCATGCTATTTGATGAACCAACGTCTGCCTTGGACCCTGAAATGGTCGGCGATGTCTTGGATGTTATGAAGAAGCTAGCCGCCGATGGGATGACCATGATTGTGGTCACACACGAAATGGGCTTTGCCAAAGAAGTCGCGGACCGTGTCGTCTTCATGGCTGACGGCCTGATTCAAGAAACGGGTAAACCTGCGGATGTCTTCAATCATCCTAAGAGTCCCCGGCTACAGGACTTCCTCGAGAAAGTTATTAATGTTTAGTGAATAAGATTTTTGATTGGCACGTCTCATGATGGAGGCGTGCCAATTTTTTAAGCCTTACACGTGTTGTGCTAGTTATTGGTATTAAAAATGATCAAAACGTGCTAATTATTAAGTTCAAAAGCAACCAGCTGAGGCCCACTGGAAACAAAACGAATTAGCGTAAACCTGATTTGATAGCTGCGTCCTACACCGACTTCCAGGCATTTCTGACAACGCTGGAACGCGATGGACACAGATTTAAGCCGACAAACCACGTCTTAAATACTGGTCTTCCATGTCTCCTGCAATATGGATGAAACGTGTTCGGGTCAGACTGGGACTTCCGGTTAGCTACGCCAGAA
>ERZ505992.59-NODE-59-length-36003-cov-9.19973_pt1 | contig 36003 bp, 24 predicted proteins | sample MGYA00513685_ERZ505992 | MGnify/ENA metagenome assembly ERZ505992
CGCAGCGAACTTCTGCGTGAGTTCAAATCGATGTCCGCCCTGTTCCAGCGTTGTCAGCCGGCCCCGGAAGGCGGAATAAGGAGAGCACCGGCTGACGAATAACAATCCAAACTGGCATGCCTCAATCGTCTTTAGTGTCAAGTAGACAGTCCGCCTCTCAAATATTAATATTCCACGTCCGATGTGGTATTGCCGAAACGTGTTCGGTCAGACTGGGACTTCCGGTTGGCTACGCCAGAACGCCAAGCAGAAAGTCACCGCTTAACGTTCTAGCTAGGCTAATCCTCAATCCCAACCCGTCTGAACCTCGCACTCTGAAAGTGCTACACACAAAAATAGGGACAAGCCATGCCGGACTCAGAAAGATCTGAGCGGCGGTTGCTTGTCCCTAATTGATGAGGTGGTGCTGATTAATAGTGGTCATACAATTGCTCAATCAAGTCATCACTATTAGTGATGAGTTGCCGGTTCAATGAAATAAGGTAATCCGTCCGCAGCGGGTGTGCCATGTTGTGGAAGGTGTCTTCAATGATGCAGCCAGTCAAAGTAAAGGTATTCTGCCGGCCCTGGACAATAATTGTGAAGCTCCGATGATTGCTAGTCACGATGACATTTAAGCCCATCAAATGGGTCAGATTCAATCCGAGTGTTGCAGTGGAATCGGTCAGGCCCGGTGTACCGGTTCGTTTGATAAGTGCCAGACATTCGTCGATGCGCCGTAGTGAGTTGAACATCGAAAACTTACTCGTATTGATAGTGGCTGTCTTGGTGGCACGTGGCCGCCTTACGTATGGTCCAACGACTAAATTCATAATGATTCCCCCAAACCAATTAGTTGATTGGTTTAATCATAACCAGTACGAACAATTAGTGCGAAGATTTCGACGGATTGGGACGGTTAGTTGGGTTACTTTACCGGTTAGCTTCGGAAGCTTTACTAACGTAGCGGCAGTTGGTCGCCATCAGCAAACAAAAAAACCGCGTCCGAGTGGTGCTGGACGCGGGTTTTGATCTTATCAGTCTAACTTGATTGGTGCGCGAGTTAAGCCTTCACTTTGGCTTCAGCTTTACGCGCCTTAACCGCCAGTTCAGGGAACCAAATGGCGATTTCGTGATGGGCGTTTTCACGGCTATCTGAGGTATGAATGATGTTTCTCAAGATACCATCTGGATATTCATGAGCGTAGTCACCCCGAATGGTGCCGGGTTGCGCTTCAGCTGGCCGGGTGCTCCCAGCAAGCCGGTGGACGGCTTTGACGACGCCGGAGCCACTCACAATAATGGCTACCATTGGGCCTTCCATCATATAGGTCTCGATTTCCTTAAAGTATGGTTTGCCGACTTTTTCGCTGTAATGTTGTTGGAGTTGTTCAGCAGTCGCTTTAATCACCTTCAAGGCGGCAATTTGATAACCTTTACGTTCTAACCGAGTGATGACCTCACCGATGTGTCCTTCACTGACACCATCGGGTTTAACTAGGACTAGTGTTTTTTCAGAATTTGCCATAATACGTGACCTCCTCGCTTTTTGAAAGCGGTATCATTTATACTTTAAATTGTAGGTGACTTTAGGGAACACGTCAACTAGAATCACCGTTTTATGATGAAAATCGCTTGTAAATTAAGATAAGCTGTTTAATAATTAGGACGCGACCACCGCAATAATAACATATTGCGACGGCGAATGACGACTTACAATTAAAACAATTTTAAAAGGATTTGATACCATGCCACCACTTGATTTAACACATATTCGGCAACATCACACGGTCGCCGAATTGATTGCGCTTGGGAAGGCCCGGCGCCAAGTCACGTCATTTGAACAATTAGGTGTTTTCACTCCAGTAAAACGGAACGCTGGTGACTACCTCCGCCATGTACGTGAGATGTTAGTTCCTGAACTGCTGCCATTGCGGCGTGAACGTATGTCAGCGTCGGCCTTTGCCTTTTTTCGGGGGTCCGTGGAATTAATGGATTATGACTTGGACTACCAGGCGTCGACCGAGATTCCAGCCGTCGTTTGTGGCGATGCCCATCTCGGTAATTTTGGCTTCTACGCCTCACCGGAACGCCGCTTAGTCTTTGACTTGAATGACTTCGATGAAGCTGGCGTCCATCCCTGGGAATGGGATTTACGGCGCTTACTCGTGAGCATTTTTCTCGCGGCTCGCGATTCCAATTTTAAGCCCAAAAAAGTTGAAAAGCTGGTTCAGGCCGCAAGTGCGAGTTACCGAGATGCACTTCAACGGATGTTTGACCAGACGACGCTCGACCGCTTTTATCGCGACAATGAAGTGCAAGCCGTCCTGAATTTTGGTGGGGCCCCAGAAGATACCGCTGACTTGATTGCGGGGCTGGTCAAAAAGGCTCAAAAACGGAATTCTGAGCAAGTCGTTCGGAAGTTTACCGTGACCAATAGCCGCGGTGAACGCCAATTTAAGGAAAATGCGCCGCGCTCGGTCCACGTTGATCGTCAGACGACCCATGACTTGAAAGTGGGGATTCAGGATTATTTGTTGAATGTGCGAACGGATGTCGCTTTGTTGCTCTCACAATACGAAGTGATGGACATCATTCGGCATAGTGTCGGGGTCGGTAGCTTCGGTTCCTTATGCTACTTAGTCTTATTGACGAGTACGGACGGTAGCCATCTGGTCCTTCAAATCAAGGAAGCGCTGCCCACGCGGCAAGTCGGTAGTCGGTCACGGCCAGCATTGACGGCGGCGATGGAATTGACGGAAGGACAACGGATCGTGAGCTCCCAGCGGATTTTGCAAGCGACGTCGGATGCGTTTTTAGGTTATTTCCAAGTGGGAGACAAGAGCTTCTATGTGCGTCAGTTCCGGGACATGAAGGAGTCGATCGACATTCCAACGTTGGATTGGGGCCAATTCCAGGCCTATGCCAACACTTGTGCCATGATTCTGGCGAAAGCCCATGCCCAAAGTCCGACGGCAGCCATGATTCGCGGCTACGTTGGTCACTCGACCAAATTTGATGAAGCCATGGCGAAATGGGCGGCCGCTTACGTGACGCAGGTCGATAATGACTATCAAGATTTCTTAGAAGGATAACGCCAAACATGTTGATTAGTGCGACTCACCGGGTCAGACCGTTGTGAGTCGCTTTTTTTAATGCTGCTAAACATTGATATATCAACATTTATGACGAATGATGGGTCTGGCTGTTAAAATTAATGGGTGAAAAAGGTTGCACTTTTGAATCAACTTGATATACTTACTATTAGTAAGTGAAATGAAGAAATTAATTTTGAAAGGATTGTTTGATAATGACTAAATATGGTGTAATCGTAGGTTCTATTCGTAAAAATTCTTATTCTAAAGGGGTTGCGGATGCAATCGTTGCTGGCTTACCAGCTGATGCAGAAGTAACTTATCTCAACATCGCTAAGTTACCACTGTACAACCAAGACTACGATGCAGATTCACCTGCAGAATACACGGAATTCCGTGAAGCCGTCGCTGCTCAAGACGCCTTCATCTTTGTCACACCAGAACACAACCGTAGTATCCCCGCAGCATTGAAGAATGCGTTGGATGTTGCGTCACGTCCATGGGGTCAAAGTGTTTGGGGTGGCAAACCAGCCTTGGTTGCTTCACAATCAATCTCCGGCATCTCCGGCGTTTTGGCACACCATGTTTTGCGTCAATCCTTAGTCTTCTTAGACATGCCAACGATGCAACAACCAGAATTATACATTGGTAACACCGACAAGTTGGCGGATGAAAACGGCCAAATCACGAATGAAGGCACTCAAAAGTTCTTAGCTGGTGCCGGGAAGCAATTTAGCGAATTTGCTGCTAAGTTCGTGGACTAGTTAAAGCCGGATTTAACATTAAAAGACGGTCACTGCTAATTGCAGAAAATGACTAATATTAGGCTCCCGATAATCGATCACTGATTATTGGGAGCTTTTTTGGCGCGTCAGCAATGATGGCAGAAGCGACTGATCGCCGGATCTTTGGTCGATTTAGTGACCCATCAGACTGGTGTACAATTTAGGCTTCACTATCTTTTACGCGGTAACGGTCGCATGGTATGATGTGTGGCAAAAGGAGGTCCTGTAAATTCTGCAATGTCGTGGTCGCAACGTTGCCGGGGCGGATGCCAGACAATCCATAAGAAAGTGATATGGTGGCGGATTGAAGGGGGTCAATCCGTGTCACGGTGAGGACCGTTGTAGTGGTTTCGTCAATCAACTTGATGGGCATAAATGATTGAAAGAAAGGATGCAATCTTTCTTGACGCAAAATAGCCTGACGCATTTTGCGTTCACCATAGTTGGCTAATAGGAACGATATGGATAACTTTATCAATTTACTGAATGCTAAAGTACTGCCAGTGGCGAATAAAGTGGGGACCCAGCGCCATATGACAGCGATTCGGAAAGGAATTATTTCCACGCTACCGCTAACAATCGTTGGGTCGTTCTTCACCATTCTGAACAATATGCCGATTGAAGCAGTGGCTAATTTTTTAGCACCCTATGCAGAAATTCTCGACGTGCCATTTCGCTATACGGTCGGGATTTTAGCACTATACGCAACGTTTGGGATTGCGTCGTCACTAGCTGAAAGTTATCAGTTAGATAAGTTAACTAACGGAATTTTGGCGATTCTCGCCTTCCTCGTGTCGACAGCGGTTCCGGTGCACGTGACCAAAAATGTGAGCGATGTCATCAGTACTGGTCGTTATATCAACATTGCGAACCTGAGCGCGTCGTCCCTCTTTGGGTCAATTATTACCGGCCTATTGACCGTCGAAATCTTTCGCTATTTGAAAAACCGCAATATTACGATCAAAATGCCAGAAGGTGTCCCACCAGAAGTCTCGAATTCGTTTGTCGCGCTGGTGCCCGCCGCGGTGATTTTGATACTATTTTGGGTGATTCGCTATGTCTTTGATTTCAATATTTCTTCATTCTTAAGTTCACTATTGATGCCTTTAAAAGGGGTGTTAGTCGGTAATAGCTTATTTGGTGGCTTACTGACGATTTTCCTGATTACCGGTTTTTGGACCCTGGGGATTCACGGAGCGGCAATCATGGACCCGGTCATTCGGCCGTTTTGGGAAATGTCGATTGCCCAAAATATGAGTGAATTTACGAGCGGGACGAGTGCGCATAACTTATCCACGATTTTTACCGAGCAATTTTTACAGTGGTTCATTTGGATTGGGGGTGCCGGGGGAACCTTGGCCCTGGTGGTGTTGTTCATCTTCTCCAAATCGACCTATCTGCGCGACTTGGGCAAACTATCCCTGTTGCCCGGCCTATTTAATATTAACGAACCGATTGTATTTGGGGCGCCAATCGTGATGAACCCGATCTTAGGGATTCCTTTTATTGTTGGTCCACTCATCACGGGTACGTTGAGCTACGTCCTAACGATTACCGGCGTAGTGCCGATGATGATGGCGCGACTGCCATTTACCGTTCCGGGACCGCTTGGCGCGTTTGTCAGCACCAACTGGAGCGTGCCGGCGCTGATTTTATCCTGTGTCAATTTTGTGATTGACCTGATCATCTACTATCCATTCTTCAAAGTGTTTGAAAAACAGCAATTGAGCAAAGAATAGGGGGTTCATGCACGTGTTGGGATTATTGATGTTAGCTGTGCCACTGATTGTTAGCGAATGGCTGGTCAATCGGGGGTTGATTCCAGGTTACTTGCGACACCGGCACATTGTCTGGCGGGCATTAGCGAGTCTACTGGTCGTGATTGGCCTAGTCGCTTGGTGGCACCTACCAGTGATGATAACGGTCGTCACAACGATTTACTTGGCTACTGTGATTGCGAATCGCTACTTGCAAGCCTTTGAGGCGCTAGAACGGGGGAAACGTGAATGACGAAACGGACTTTAGGAATTTCGCTATATCCAGACCACAGTGATTTTGAGCAGGATCGCGCTTACTTAGACATTGCCGCACAGGCTGGTTTTACACGTTTGTTCGTTAGCATGCTGGAAGTACAGGACGGTAAAGCGCGCGTTACGGAAAAATATCAACGGCTGATTCAGCACGCGCACCAGCTCGGCTTCAAGACGACGCTCGATGTCGCGCCCAATATCTTTGACCAGCTAGGCGTATCGTATCAGGATTTGATTTATTTCGCGTCACTGGGAGCGGACGCGCTGCGGCTAGATGCGGGCTTTGATGGGCACGAAGAAGCTTGGATGTCTTATAACCCGCCAGGACTTGATTTGGAGTTGAACATGAGTAACGACGTCGAATACTTGCCTAATATTTTGACGTACGGTGCGAATCAGCCGTTTCTTTATGGTTGCCATAACTTTTATCCACAGCGCGGAACTGGTCTGCCCCTTGATTTCTTCATTGCGTGTTCCCAGCGGTTCAAACGTGCGGGCATTGAGACAGCAGCCTTCGTTACGGCACCGGGAGCGACCATCGGACCGTGGGACATCAATGACGGTTTACCGACCTTAGAAATGCATCGTGATTGGCCACTCGCAGTTCAGGTCCAGCATCTATTTTCGACCGGACTGATCGACAGTGCCATTATTGGGAACGCCTACGCTTCACAGACGGACTTGCAACAGTTGGGACGACTGAACCGCTACCACTTGACGTTTACGGTGACACCCACCGCGGCGAGCCATCCGGTGGAACGACAGATTTTACTGGATAACTTGCATGAACGGCGCGGGGATATTAATGACCTAACCATTCGGTCGACAGCGGTCCGCAAACGGTATCATGACGCCAATCCAGTCAATGAGGACCGGCACACGTTTCAACGCGGTGATGTCGTCATCGGAAACGACCAATTTGGCAAGTATCAAAATGAACTTCAAATCGTGTTACAACCCCATCAAGATCAGCGCAAGAACTTAGTCGCGACGATTGCGCCAGACCAACTCGTTCTGTTAGACGCTGTTGGCCCTTGGGCGAAATTTGCATTTGTCGCCGCTGACTAGGGGAGTTGCTGATTCAGATAACTGCGGCTGATTTGATTCGCTACGAGACCATAGCGGTTTGTTGGATGCCAGATTCGGGTCGGCACAGGCATTGCGACAGGTCTTGCGGGTCTGTTGAGCCTTGTCAGTTGCACGGTTAGCGTCACGGACCAGTGACTGACAGGTTAACCTCAGATTGGGCTGTCGGACGGATCTGTACTGAGACTCAGGTGAGTAGTTTTGTATCGTGAAGATTGTACGCAAAAAGGCGATTCAGGATAAGCTGAATCGCCTTTTCGTCAGTTCTAATTCGTCAGTCTCTAAAATTAGCTGTCACTGGACGGCCTGATGATAAGCGTGGAGTTGTGCATTGATGATTCTAGCGGGATTACCGACTGCGGTGGCGTAAGCTGGGACGTTGGTCAAGACGATGGCGCCAGCACCGACCTTGCTGTGGGCGCCAATCGAGATTGGACCTAAGATTTGGGCGTTGGCACCGATGAATGCACCGGCCCCAATATGCGGATGACGCTGCCCAGTCTGCCCAGCCTGGCGTGCGCCGAGCGTCACGCCGTGCAGTAGGGTGACATCGTCTTCGATGACGGCTGTTGCTCCGATGACGGTGCCGATGCCGTGATCAATGAAGACGCGCTGGCCAATTTGAGCAGCCGGATGAATCAAAATACCCGTCCGATGCGCCGCGTGTTGGCTAATGAGGGCAGCCAGTAACGACCAATGGTGCCGCTCGCAGTAGTGGGCTAGGCGATGCCAAGCGAGCGCGTGTAAGCCGGGATAGGTGAGTAGGACCGTGCGGAGATTAGTGGCCGCGGGGTCGCGCTTTAGAATTGCACGTGCTGTCTGCCACATCGCATTACCCCGCTTCGACGCTGGCAAATCCACGGTCTAAATCAGCTAATAAATCATCGATGGCTTCGACGCCCACGGACAACCGAATGAGTTCGTCTTGAATGCCATTTTGTAGCCGAATTGGACGTGGAATTGCGCCGTGAGTCATCAGAGCCGGAATCTCAATCAAACTTTCAAGGGCGCCAAGACTTTCAGCTAAGGTGATCACTTGCAGGTGTTCCACGAATGTCTGAGGGTTCATCCCGGGCTGGAGTTCAAATGAAATCATGGCGCCAAAACCATTCATTTGTTTCTTCGCGATTTCATAATCGGGATTGTCTGGGTCGCCTGGATAGTAAATCTTCGCCACGGCGGGATTTGCTTTGAGTGCCGCGAAGATTTTTTCGGCGTTGGCCAGGTGTGCCTGCATGCGTAAGGCCAAGGTCTTCATGCCACGTTGGAGTAACCAACTTTCTTGGGGCGCGAGGATACTGCCGATGGCGTTTTGGAGGTAGCCGATCTTATCACCCAATGCCGCGTCCTTGGTGACCACCAGTCCGCCGATGACATCGCTATGGCCGCCAAGATATTTGGATGCGCTGTGCAAGACGATGTCGACGCCTAAATCAAGGGGCTTTTGCACGTATGGCGAAGCAAAGGTGTTGTCGATGATGCTGAGTAACCCGTGCTGGTGCGCAAGCGTCGCGATGGCGGCAATGTCCGTGATGTGTAGCAGCGGATTAGTCGGTGTTTCTAAATAAATCGCTTTGGTATCCGGAGTAATCGCGGCTGATACTGCGGCTAAATCGCGGGTGTCGACGGCGGTAAATGTCATGCCAAAGTGTTTTAAGACGGCATCAATCAGCCGGAAAGTCCCACCGTAGACATCATTGCCCACAATAATGTGGTCGCCAGCGGAAAACAGGGAGAAGACCGTGTTGATGGCCGCTGAACCGGATGCAAACGCGAAGCCGGCAGTGCCGTGTTCCAGGGTCGCAATCAGTGCTTCGACGGCTGCTCGGGTCGGATTACCCGTCCGGGAGTATTCGTATTGATTTTGACCAATCTTAGTTTGACGGAAGGTCGACGCCATGTAGATTGGCACGGAGGTCGCGCCGGTCGTTGCGTCTTCACTGATACCACCATGGATTAATTGCGTTTCAAATTTCATTTTAAAAGGCCTCATTTCGAATAAATTTTTTGACTGAGATAGCGTTCGCTGCTGTCTGGGAAAATAGTGACGATATGGCTGTTGTGTGGCAAAGTTTCAGCTAATTTCAGGCTCGCAACCAGCGCCGCACCACTCGAGCTACCGACGAATAAGCCGTGTTTGCGGGCTAACTGGCGAACGGCCGCAAAGGCATCGTCGTCCGCGATGGTCAACGTCTGGTCGATTCGGACTTGCTCGAAGAATGGCGGGATGAATTCGACGCCGATTCCTTCAGTCCGGTGAGCATGCGCGGGGCCACCATTTAGGATCGAGCCCTCTGGTTCAACAACCACGGCCTGAGTCGCGGCGTCGTGTGCCTGAAGATAGGCCGCGACGCCGGCGAACGTGCCACCACTACCGGCACCAGCGACAAAGGCAGTGACCGGGTGCGACATATCAGCGAGAATCTCCGGCGCCAGACTGTGGTAGTAGGCCGCGGGATTAGCAGGATTCTTGAATTGCATCGGGACGTAACTATTTGGAATGCTAACAGCCAGTTCAGTCGCTTTCTTGATGGCACCTTGAATCCCTTGTTCACTAGGCGTGTGGACGATTTCGGCGCCGAGTGCTTGCATCAAAACCTGTTTTTCCATACTGAATTTTTCCGGAACAACTAGAATTGTTTTGAGTTGGTGATGTTGAGCAGCTAGAGCTAACCCAATTCCGGTATTGCCAGCTGTGGGCTCAATGATGGTGATCGTGGCGTTGATTTTCCCACTTTGCAAGCCATCTTGAATCAAGTAATCGCCCAGCCGATCTTTGATGCTGCCGCCCGGGTTGAACATCTCGAGTTTGGCATAAATATGGCTGTCGTTAGGAACGGCGATGGGTAGTTCAATTAATGGGGTGTGACCGATTAGTTCTTGGATATGGTGTACGAGCATGAAAATTCCTCCCAGTAGGTTTGTTGGCGGGGGTGCCAAAAACGACAAAAAGGGCGCGAGAATTCAAATGAATTCGTCGCGCCCAGTTCAATATCCAGCCATGCTGGACATTGATTTTTAGGATGACACTCCTCAAAAAGTCAATGCTTAACAGGCCGAACATCGCAATAAGCGCGCGGTTCGGCAACAACAGTTATTCAAAGCATTGCTAGTTAATTGAGTCATGTCTGATCCTCCTCTGGTTTGGTTGATGATAACTATACAAGTTGATTTTGTGGCTGTCAAGTTTAAGTTGAGTCCGGTTGACGTAATGTTGAATCACGTTATCAGCGATAATCCTTGCCACAACTCGCTTGAAAAGTGGTCAGCAATTGAAAATAATTTAACACATTGTGCTAGTTGTTTTTTATCACTAAAGATGATTAAACCATGCCAATCGTTTGGCTTACTGTTCGTCAGCCGATGCGCGTCCCATTCCGACTTCCGGGGCCGGCTGACAATTGCTGGAACGTAAGCCGACGTCGATTTGAACTCACGCAGAAACCCACTGCGCAATTTCAAATACGAGTCTTATTCTAAGCCGGAAGCAACCCACTTCCAGCTAAGAATAATTTGGCTACTGAGCATTATCAGCCAGCCCCTCCAGTTGGGAAGCCGCTCGAATGGCAGATGAACGGCCACCTATCTGGGTATAATTGACCACTGAATATTAGGTGACTGGTCCTTCGGGCAAACTTTTAGTTGGTATCGATAATGACTTATCGCATTTATTTACTGAAAAGATTTCTGAATGCTATTTGCTCATCTCAACACCACGAATTCAATGGCAATTAGTTTTGAAATGAATCGATGAAATTGCCGTCGCTTAGAATTCGAGGCTTTGTTATCTCGAACGACTTGGGAAAATTCTGACAAGTTCAGCGAATCCGCGATTTAAAAAAGTTAAAACACGAATATGGAAGTTTAGCTGTCATTAGGAACCAGCAACTAATCCAACAAAAAGTTGAGTCCGCACATGTCTGCCTTTCGAATACCATCCCAGGCTGGAAGGCGTTTCTGACAATGCTCAGCGATGAAATTCCACTTAGCAAGCGTCTTTGGCTTGGTTAGTGGAAGACCAGTATTTAAGACGCGGGTTTCGGCTTAAATCTGTGTCCATCGCGTTCCAGCGTTGTCAGAAATGCCTGGAAGCCGGAATAAGACGCAGCTATCACAGAAAGTTTACGCTAGCTCGCACCGTTTCCAGCGGTCCTCAGCTGGCAGCTCTTGAACTTAGAAAATAACATGAGTTAATCATGATTCATGCCAAATTACTTAGGACAATGCGTAAATCTAGCCAAAAACCGCCTGAACAAGTTCAAGGTCGCTTGTTCAGGCGGTTAGTCGTTATCTAATAAAGTGATGGTTATTTATGCCATAAATACTTAGCGTCGAAGTCGTTATCGAATGAAGATAAGATCTTAGGACCGTCATCCGTGACAACCAAGGTGTGTTCGTATTGGCAACTCAAGCTGCCGTCTAACGTCCGAACGGTCCAGCCATCATCAGCAGTTTCGCCGGAGCGCCAGTCGCCAATGTTGACCATGGGTTCAATCGTAATGGTCATGCCGGCTTTCAAACGGGTGCCGTGACCTGCTTCGCCATAGTGAGGGACGTCGGGCTTTTCGTGCATCGTCGGTCCAATGCCGTGGCCGATGTATTCGCGAACGACACCGTAGCCCATTTCGTTTTCAGCGTAGTTTTGAATTGCCCAACCAATATCACCGATACGGTTGCCAACAACGGCTTGGTCGATGCCCAGGTATAGCGCTTTGTGGGTCACTTCCATTAATTTCTTAACTTCTGGTGCAGGGGTCCCGGCAACGAAGGCGTGGCAAGAGTCACTGAGGTAACCGTGGTAGTTAATAACCGTATCGACCTTTAGTAAGTCACCGTCCTTAACTAAGATGTCCTTACTTGGGCAGCCGTGGCAAATCATGTCGTTGACGCTGACACAAGTTGAGTATTTGTAGCCTTCAAAGTTAAGTTCACCAGGGGTCGCATCGTGCGCGGTGATGTATTCGTAAGCAAAGTGATCGACATCCCAAGTCGTGATACCTGGTTTGATGTAATCTTCAAGGGCGTGGAACAAGCCCATCATAATGTCGCCGGCAGCTTGCATCCCTTGGATTTCACGATCTGATTTAAGCGTAATCATGAGGTTCCTCCAAAAAATTAATTATATTGTAAAGCTAAAAGATTGTTCTCCTCCAGTATACTGCAAGCGAGGTGGTCCGACAAAAGCCATTGTCTGCACTTGCTAATGATAGCGCTTCCGGTAACTTAACGCTAAAAAAAACGAAAAAAATTGCCACGCCAAAAAAGCCAAATTGGCGGGACGGAAACGGATTGGTTGCGAACAATCTAATATAAAAATGGAATTTTTCTCTTTTCATCGGCTGAGATAATGATACAATATATTGTGTTGTTTCGAACGGAAACACTACATGTAGTAGTGTGACGTGACTGGTTGGCCAACTAGACACCTACAACCGCATATGATGAACGGAAAGAGGAGCATGATTTTGAGTAATTATTTTAAATTCTTATCACACCAACTGAAGGGTTGGCCACAACAGAACTACTACTTATTCTATTTTAGCTTAGGGTGTCAAGTGATGACTTTGGTCAGTGCCCCAATCACAGCATTGTCTATTCTAACATTTATTGGGACAACTTTGGGTGTTCTTTGCGTGTTAGCCATTAACGCCGCCAAATCAGTCAATGGATTATTGGGTGTTATTTCAGCAGCTTGCTTCATCGTGGTCGGTTTTTCAGCCAAAAACTACTTAAGTATCGGCGAACAATTAGCCTACGTTGTGACGCTCGATATCCCAGTGTTACTGAGCGCTAACTGGAACGTGAACATGGTGTCCAAGATTCGGAAATTCACCGGTAAGACTTGGGTCGTCGCAATTGTTGCAACCCTCGTCGTTTACGCCATCTCTGGCTACCTCATTGGTGCGTTGACTGATGATCCGCGGCCGTGGGTCGATGCCATCAGTTTCGCCATTTGTTTGACGGCAGGGGTCATCTGCTTCCTCCGTTACAACAACCAGTACTTCTGGTGGATTGCTTCAGGGCTAGCTCAGATGGTACTCTGGTTCATTTCGTTCCGTCAAGGTTCCGCAACGTTGGCGATGTTTATCAACAGTTCAATTTATTTGATCAACGATATCTTAGCCTTCACGGTCTCACCTTGGTACAACAAGCATGAACGGGCTCGTTTGATGGCCGAAGAACAAGCGGCTAGTGATGCTGCTAGTGTAGATGCGACTCATAATCAAGCGTTCGAATTAAATCATTAATTAGGTAAGTGTGAAGCATGACTGGCTAGGCTGGTCGTGCTTTTTTCGTCGCACAAAATCGGATATTACCGTGAATCGCATTTTATTTCGCACCTCGAATAGCGCACAGTTTGAATTCAAACGACTAGCGGTCGAAAGCTGGTTACGTTCCGTTGCTGTAAAATAAACGCTTTAATCAATTTAAAAGTCCTCCAAATTTGTACAGACAAAAACGCCTCCCAGTGGCGACAAGTGTCAGATTATGACTAGTCGTTGCTGGGAGACATTCATTTTCAAATTGAGTGATTTATTGTAAGTAGGCACTATTTGCTTGCAGCTAGTTGACGGGCCTGAATCAAGCTGGTTACCCAGCGACCTAGTGGCGTTTTGAAGAGCAGAATCAGGAGAAACACAATCAGCCAAGCGGTATAACCAATGATTTTACTTATCTTGGTCAGAATGCTTGAACTGTATCGAATTGTGAGCACATTTCGTCCTCGATGCTGGTGGACGTTGATATTGCCGACCCAGTGACGTGTGAGTCGCGTTGTCGATAAGGGTTGACCATTCAGTGTTAGAATCGACCGCTGATAAGCAACGACGGGAACAGCTCGTGACCTAGCCGTCTTAGCGTGCCAAGTTAATTGAATGCCCCCTCGAACGGCGCGGTAGCGGAAGTTGTGCTGCTGTTCAGAGAAGTTCTGGCGATATTCACGATAGACGACTTTGTAAGTTTCAGGGTCAGTCGAGATTTTTTTGGAAACGGGCACATAATCTGGAACTGTACGATCGGCTGCCTTAATTAGCTGCCCAAGGTTCCGGGTATGGAATGCCGGTTGTAACTTAGCGATGGTCTGCAGCTTAGTGTGGACATTTTGAGGGTACGTTTGGATGCCTTGAGCGAATGATGTGTCAGGTTTCATGTTCGTGTGAACGCTCCGAGCGACATTTTGCGTACAGAGGCTAAGTGATAAGACACTCAGTAAGACGCCGGCCGAGCGCAATCCTTGCTGGAGACTGAGATTATTCGTATGTTGCGCTGCTTCATCATAGATTAAAGCGGCTGATAACAGCATGAACGGCGTGGCGATTAACGTAATCCGACCAGGCATTTGCAGGAATGACTGCAAGAAAGGCATCGATTGCTGCACGAGGTCCCAAGGAAACAGACTGGTACTCAGAATAAGATATGTGACAGTAACGCCAGCCAACATTTTGGTAAAGGGCAAAAGATGTGACCAGAATAGTAATAATCCCGTTATCAGGGCATATGCAATGATTGTTGAGATAATGTCACTGCTAGAGTAGACGCTCGTATAAAGCGGTTGGAGTATCCGGCTCGCGTGGTCCATGAGGTCCATTCCTACCGGTGCAATCAGCAAGTTGCTATGGTAGACCTCTAACATGGGAATTAAGGCATTCAAACTAAGCACTAACGCCAATAATACACCTGCTAGAAAGTTGAGACTGCTGAGCAATTTCTCCCGTGACTGCCACAGCCCGTGAATGAAAAAGGGAACAAGAAATGGCAGAAACAATCCGATAGTTAGAATCTGAAATTGGCCCATAATACCGACGAACAAGCCGAGCTTCATCATTTTGGCGAGTGTCCAGTCACCATGATACAAGTCCAAAATAGGGCCGATAAAGATTGGCAATAACGCGACGGCTAATGAGCGCCACATTATTCCAAACAAGAAGCCGTAAACAGCGTTGGAGCTAAGAAAAATGACACCTAAACCAATTGCCAATTTTCGTGGCAATCGTAATTTCAGTGCCGCTTTGTGCATAAAGTAGCCGCATAGAAAATAAGCGATAAATAAGGAAATAATTTGGAAGCGGAACCAATTACCGACCAGTAGTAGCAGGATACCACAGAGCACGGCCACTAGTGGGCTGTAAAGACTGTTGACGATTCGGCCAGCCTGTTGAAAAGTGTAAAGGTTCATAAAGCTAAAATTATGATTTTTAAGTTGCATCGCCGCTTCATAGATTCGGCTGTATTGAAATGGCCCGTCGACACCATATAGTGCCTGGTGATTGAGCAGGAGCGGACTGATCATAAGTAGGGTTGCTAGCCCAATGACGGCGATGGCGACTTTATTCTTGCGCATAGGTGAAGAAACATCCCTTCAATGAAATCAGATTTATGGTTCTGTGCAATCAGCGCGTCTAATTGCGCTGATTGTGGGATCTAAAACGCTTACTAGGTCATGTTGAAATGACCAATACGGTTAACTATAGCAGAGTTGTACAGCGAGAACCACTGGTTTATTAATTCATCATAGGATTCTTATGTGACTGTCATAACTATTCATGGTGCTAAACGGGATGATAGTAACGAATTACCAGGTGGGAGAATTTTCACCAATGACATGTACAGTCAAGTTTATTCAGGCGTTATTGTGTTGATTGGAGCTTATTTATCAGCGGAAAAAAGAAATTAGAGCTAGTGATTGACAACTTGTCTAAACAAGTTTATATTCTTAAATGAAAGCGATAACAAAGTGAGGTGTTGGCCGTGAACAAAGCGGCGCTAGTGTATCAAGATCTGTTACAGAAAATTGACGCGGAAGTTTATCCGATTGGCAGTTATTTGCCTAGCGAACATCAGTTGTGCGAATTATATGGCATCTCCCGTGAGACTGGCCGAAAAGCGTTAGCGACCTTGGCCGACGATGGTTATATCCAGAAGATTCGGGGGAAAGGGTCCATTGTGATCGAGCACCGCCAATATGAATTTCCGGTTTCGGGAATCGTCAGTTATAAGGAATTAGCCGCGAAGTTACACATTAAAACGGAGAATGTGGTTTACGATTATCAACCGGACGCCCTATTGCCGGTAGCTGATTTTACGTCGTTAGGCACGGAATTGACTGAAGCACCCGTCACGGCTATCAAGCGCGTGCGGGTCATCAATGGGGAACCAGCCATTATTGATAAGGATTATATTTTGAAATCAGTTGTCCCGGACGTTCCCAAACGGGCGGCTGAGGAGTCGTTATATGCCTACTTTGAAGACCAATTGGGATTGACGATTGGGTATGCGACGAAGGAAATTACGATGGCTCCAGCTACTGAGGAAGACCGTGAGCACTTAGCACTGAACAAAGGCGCTTATGTGGCAATCGTCCGCAGTGTGACGAGCTTAACGGATGCGCGGGCGTTTCAGTACACGGAATCCCGTCACCGGGCCGACCGGTTCAGCTTTCGGGATTTTGCTCGCCGGACCAAGAAATAACCTAGCATGAGAGGATTGCAGAATGAAATTATCAGAACAAGTGATTTACCAGATTTACCCGAAATCATTTTATGATAGCAACGGTGACGGGATCGGGGATTTACAGGGGGTTATTCAGAAGATTGACTATCTTAAGCAACTGAATGTCGACATGATTTGGTTCAATCCATTTTTTGTCTCACCCCAAAATGATAACGGTTACGACATCGCTGATTACTATCACATTGACCCGATGTTTGGGACGATGGCTGATTTCGAAGAACTCGTCGCGAAGCTGAAAGCTAATGGTATCGGTGTCATGCTCGACATGGTGCTCAATCACACCTCCACCGCGCATGAGTGGTTCCAAAAGGCGTTAGCAGGTGATGAACACTATCAAAAATTTTATTATTTACGGCCGCCGAAGCCGGATGGCCAACTCCCAACTAATTGGGAATCGAAGTTTGGTGGGCCGGCCTGGGCGCCCTTTGGGGATACCGGAAAATATTACTTGCACTTATATGATCCGACCCAGGCAGACCTGGATTGGCATAACCCGGATGTCCGCCAAGCATGTGCCGATGTCGTCAACTTTTGGCGGCACAAAGGGGTTCAGGGCTTCCGCTTCGATGTCATCAACGTCACAGGTAAGGCAGAACAGTTAGTTGACGCTCCAAAAGGCGTCCCAAGTAAGACGTTGTATACCGATACGCCAATCGTTCATGACTATCTCAAGGAACTGAACGCGGCGAGCTTCGGTCAAGACCCAGATAGTGTGACGGTTGGTGAAATGTCGTCGACGACCGTTGAAAATAGCGTTGGCTATACCAATCCGGCCAATCATGAATTATCGATGGTCTTTAACTTTCACCATCTCAAGACGGATTATGTAGATGGCCGCAAATGGTCACGGATGGCCTTTGATTTTCCACGGTTGAAGCAATTATTAGATAGCTGGGCGAGTGGCATGGCCGCTGGTGGCGGTTGGCAAGCGCTCTTCTGGAACAATCATGACCAACCGCGGGCCCTGAACCGGTTTGGAAATGTCGCCCAGTATCGTGAAAAATCAGCTGAAATGTTGGCGACCGTCATTCATTTACTGCGGGGGACGCCCTTCATCTACATGGGTGAAGAATTAGGAATGACCGACCCGGACTACGATAACATGGCGGATTACGTGGACGTTGAAGCGCTCAATGCGTATCGGGCCCTGATTCGAAGCGGGTATAGTCACCACGATGCCTTTACGATCGTTAAGACGAAGGCGCGCGACAATTCACGGACACCGATGCAGTGGGATGACAGCGCCCAGGCTGGTTTTACGACTGGCCGGCCGTGGTTGGCCCCGACCAATCAGGCGACGATTAATGTCAACAACGAATTGGCGCACGGTGAAATCTTCAACTATTATCAACAGCTCATCAAATTGCGCAAGACGATGCCGATTATTGCAGACGGCGGCTATCAATCTTGGCAGTTAGATGATCCACAAGTCTTTGGTTATTGGCGGACGTATCACCAACAGAAATTGCTCGTTTTGACGAATTTTTACGAGCAACCGACCACGGTCACGTTGCCGGATGAAATGGTGGGCGCACGCGTCTTATTGTCAAATTACGACGATGTCAAAGTGACGTCGCAGTTGACGATGCAACCGTATCAAGCCGTTGCATTGTTGTTAGGTTAAGAATGGAGGAATGGGTATGGCAAAGGAACAAACAGTTAAAATATTAGCGCCAGTCAGTGGGGATGTCATGACGCTCGATACCGTCAAAGATCCGGTCTTTTCAGCAGGAATGATGGGCTTAGGATTTGGCGTGCAACCAACGAGTGGTCAAGTGGTGGCGCCAGTCAGTGGTAAGGTTACGATGGTCGCTGAGACGAAGCATGCGATTGGCTTTACGACCCCGGACGATCATCTGGAAGTATTGGTGCACTTGGGCATTGATACGGTCGATTTAAAGGGTGCGCCGTTTGACGTTCAAGTGGCCGTGGGCGATGACGTTCAAGCGGGCGATGTGATCGCGACGATGGATCTGGAGGCCATCGTCGCCGCTAACCGTCAGACTACGGTCATTCTGGCCGTTACAAATTCCAGTGACAAACTCGAATTATTGGACGTGACGACTGGACAAAAAACAGCCGGTGACGTGACGGCGACCGGGCGTTTGAACGCGAATACGTTTAATGCCAAACGTCAGAATCGGCTACCTAAGGCGGGCAAATATGACCAACTCGCGACGGACATCGTCGCCAATGTTGGAGGCGTCGACAATATCAATAGTTTGATTCACTGCATTACGCGGCTCCGTTTTTATCTGAAAGATGAGAGCAAAGCCAACGATGACGCGATTCGGAACTTAAAAGGCGTCATCGATGTCGCCAAGGCAGGCGGTCAGTATCAAGTCGTCATTGGTCCGGCGGTCACGGATGTGTACGATGCCGTTATCAAGCAAATTGGGCCGCACTTCTCCAACGATTCGGCAACTGCTCAGGCGGTGGCTGAAACGGCGGCCGCTGCTAATCGGCCAACGACGGCTTGGGGCAAGGTCAAATGGGGCTTTAGCAATCTGATTGGCGTCATCACTGGTTCGATGATTCCGGTGATTGGACTGTTGGCTGCTTCTGGTATTTTAAAGGGAATCTTGGCGCTACTGACGACCTTCAAAGTTGTCAGCACGACCGCGCCAACTTACGTGATTATTAATGCGATGGGCGATTCCGTCTTCTACTTCCTGCCAATTTTTGTCGGCTTCACGGCTGGTAAAAAGTTGGGTGCCGACCCTGTTATCATGGGAATCATCGGTGGGGTGCTCACGTATCCTGCGATTGTGACCATGGCGAGCGGCAAGGCGACCGGGACGCTGCTAGGAATGGGCATCAATGCTGACTTCTTCGGGTTACCCGTTCACATTGCGTCGTACACGTATTCGATCTTCCCAATGATTGCGGGCGCTTGGTTAGCAAGCAAGCTCGAACCGTGGTTAAAACGGGTGATTCCAACGGTTTTACGGATGATTTTTGTGCCATTATTTGAAGTTGTGATTGTTTCTGGGGCCATTCTATTATTCCTCGGCCCGATCATTACGGTATTATCGACTGGTTTAGCCAACTTGATCGTCTGGATCTACAACTTGAGTCCCGCTATCTCTGGGCTCATTATCGGTGGTTTTTACCAAGTGTTGGTTATCTTTGGGTTGCACTGGGCTGTTATTCCAATCGTGGCGAACGATATTGCGACGACCGGTCACAGCTACTTGAATGCGATCGTTTCTGCGACGATGGTTGCCCAAGGTGGCGCGGTTCTAGCGATTGCATTGAAATCTAAACTAGCCAATATTCAAGAACTCGCCTGGCCCGCAACCATCTCAGCCTTTTGCGGTGTTACGGAACCCGCCATGTACGGGATTAACCTGAAATACGGTCGGGCCTTTATCACTGCCAGCATCGGTGCGGCGGTCGGTGGTTTCTTAACTGGGCTCCTGAACGTTAATATGTGGGGCTTTACTGGCTCACTGATTGGGTTCACATCCTTCGTTAACCCTAAGGGCCTCGACTTCAGCTTCTACGGCTTCTTGATTGCATCCGCAGCCACCATCATCGTCTCCTTTGCCTTAACTTGGATGTTCGGGTTCAAGGACGAAGACGTCAATGCCGTCAAAGTGGCGCCTAAGAAACGCCACTTGGGTGCAACTGCTTAAGCTAACTTGTCATGAAGCAGGATTTGAACGTGCGGATTTTCGGGTCAAAAGCGGGCAGCGGAGGACCGCTGGAAAATACGAGTCTGTGTAAATATGCAGCGATAGATAAGTTCTAATTTCATTTCTGGAGGTTGGATTGGGGCGCACATTCGCTGGCACACGGTAAAACAACTAACGGACACGTTTTAACAAGCATTTCTCACTCGAGAAATGCTTGTTTTTTTAGAGAGAATCAGCCCGCCGAGACCCCGCTGATGATTAGTCGACCGTACGAATCGGTGACAATAGTGCCAAGTGGTTGTGAAGGGGCGAAACGTGATGATAGACTTTTAGTGAATAATGCGAGTGGTTAACCCAAATAATGGGCAGTGAGGTCGTGACACAATCTTAAGAGGGGGGATAATCATCATGAAGAAGGCAGCAACAAGACGACTGTTGGCGCCGGTTGCGGGGCGGGTCCTAGCTTTGGCTGACGTGCAAGACCCGGTCTTTGCGACTGCGACGATGGGACCGGGATTTGCGATTCAACCAACTGACGGGCGCGTCGTTACACCAGTCAGCGGTCGGGTGACAGTCGTGGCTACGACTAAGCATGCAGTTGGACTCGTGACGGCGAGTGGCTTAGAAGTGCTGGTGCATATGGGTATCGATACGGTCGAGTTGAATGGCGCGCCGTTTGTTTGTCATGTGCAGGTCGGCGATACGGTCCAAGCGGGTGAAGTGCTAGCCGAGATGGATCTGGCGGCGCTACAACGGGCGCAGAAGTTAGCGACGGTCATCGTCGTGGTGACGAACGGCCAAACCGTGTTGGATGACCTAATCGTCGCTGCGACGGACCAAATGGTGACTGCTAAAACTGCCGTGGCAACCGCGGTATTGGCCGTCACGCCGGTACCAGGAGCGCAAGCGGTGACATCGACAACGGCAGCATCAGACGTGGAACTAGAATCTGAATCCGAATCTAAATCCGAATCAAGATCTGAATCCAAATCCAAACCAAACTCAACGTCAAAATATGCGGCACTCGCCACAGCAATTGTGACGAACGTCGGCGGCCCGGGCAACATTAACAGCGTGATTCACTGTATTACGCGCTTGCGTTTTTACTTGAAGGACGAGCACCGTGCACAGGATGCCGTGATTGCCAATCTCGATGGGGTGATTGACGTTGCCAAGGCGGGTGGTCAATACCAAGTGGTGATTGGGCCCGCGGTTAATGAGGTCTACGATGCCGTGATGGCTCAGTTAGGACCTGCATTTGCGGATACGACGGCTGGCACACCAACCGCGACGGCGACCCAGGCAGCTGGTGCACCGACGGAAACCGACGCGCCAACCGGCTGGCTACCGCGACTGCGGCATGGGATGAGTCAGGTGATTGGTGTGATGACTGCGGCCATGATTCCGGTGATTGGCATTCTGGCTGGGTCCGGGATTTTAAAGGGGATTTTGGCGGCCCTGACTGGGTTTCACGTGTTGACCGTGACGAGCGGGACTTATATGGTTCTGAACGCCGTCGCGGATGCGACCTTCTATTTTCTTCCAGTCGTGTTGGGATTTACCGCCGCTAAGAAGTTGGGTTCTGACCCAATCGTACTAGCAATCGTGGGTGCGATTCTGATTTACCCAAGCTTAATGACCGCGGCGGGCCACGCCACGACGGCCCAAATCACGTTCTTCGGGGTTCCGACCCACCTGATGTCGTATGCGGCGTCGGTCTTTCCGATGATTGTCGCCGCGTGGCTCGGTGTATCTGTGGAGCGTGGGCTTAAGCGTGTGATCCCACTGTACCTGCGCAGTGTCTTTGTGCCCATTCTTGAAGCGTTGATCTTGTCAGTCGTCGTCCTAGTGGTGATTGGTCCCTTGATTACGATGATTAGTAAGGGGCTCGCGAGTGGCATTTTAGCGATTTACAACTTTAGTCCGGCCTTGTCGGGGCTCGTTATTGGTGGCCTATATCAAACGATGGTTATTTTTGGTCTGCATTGGGGCATCATTCCCATCGTCATCAACGATATTGCGACGAATGGGCACAGCTACCTGAATGCGATTCTATCGATAACGATGGTCGCTCAGGGTGGTGCGGTGCTGGCCGTGTTCTTGAAGTCGAAGAATAAGCCGCTCAAGGAAATCTCGTTAGCGGCAGCCATCTCCGCGTTTTGCGGGGTGACGGAGCCGGCACTTTACGGCGTTAATTTGAAGTATAAACGGGTGTTCGTGGTCGCCAGCATCGCGAGCGGCTTAGGTGGCCTGTTAACGGGATTGTTGCACGTCAATAATTACGCGTTATCGGGTTCCTTGATCGGCTTTCCGGCCTTCATTACACCGGGCGTGGGCATTGGCCCTAACTTCTATGGCTACTTGATCTCACACTATGGCACCCTCCTGATTGCGACGATCCTAGTTTATTTATTCGGCTTTTCTGACAAAATGTTACCGGCAACCTCGGCGACCGCAAAATAGCGTTTGACGGTTGAATCAAAAAAAGACTCCTGCTCAAAAGTAGCGGGGGTCTTATTTTTAGGAACTGATTGCTTGTAGCCGGGCCTGTTGACGAATGGCTTCAACGTAGATGCGGACAAAGTCGGTGCCGTACAGCGTTGACAGCTGTTGCTCGAGATTGGGCGTCGGTGGCAAGACTTTGAGTAGTGGCCGAATCCATTGATTGGTCGGCAATAGCCGTAACAAATGGTGACTGGTGAACTGTGAAAATAACAGGTTGCGACCGAAGTATTGGCTGAGCCGGTTCTGAAATGCTGGTTGCTTAACAGGCACCAGCTGAAGACTGCTATTATTCATATTGCCTAACAGTAATTTGGCTTGACCAAAATCATCGCGTAAGTCGAGGTGCTGGTTCTTATAGGCCTTGGCAATTTCCGGCGCCAGCTGAATCAGCCAGATCAATTGATATTGCTCGAGGTGTAGAATCAGTCGGAGCGTGATGATATCAGTGGTCGTGAACTGATAACTGTAGCGCTGCAATGTTTCCGGCGTCAATTGGCGATGTAAGGTCTGCTGGACCGCGGTGAAATTGCCGGCTTCCCAACTGATTGCAAGTTGGTCATGATTCGTTAGCCAGAGCAAGTGGTCAGCGATACGTAATGTCAAAAAACGCGGCGTCGCGTGATTCGGTTGCGTCAACATGAGTAGCCAATATGAGCTGGCACTAGACCGCGCAAAATTACGTGCTAAGACGTGTGCGTTTGTGGGTAATGCGAGTTGAACGGCTAACTGTAGTCGACGACGGTCAGCGGCGGTGTTAACAAACTGATGTGGATCATGTGTGATACGACGTTTAGCCATGGACATTCCTCCCATTGATACACTGCCTTAATTATAGGTCAAAATAGGGGGAGTGGCGCAATGAATCCTTAAGTTGCGGGGATAATTTGTGATTCGGCGACGATGATACTGAAGCATAAATTCTTATGGCAATAATAATATGTTTTTGCTAACTGTTAGGACCTTTTGATATATTTGCAGTTACAATTTTATAATTTATCATTACGAGAGTTGTATAACATTCCGTTGGTTGATGTTTACATGCTATAATGTCAGTTAATGTGAATTATTAAAATAGATTTAGGAGGAGTTTGTTATGAAACGAGTTATCACATATGGGACGTTTGATTTATTACATTACGGGCATATTGAACTACTAAAACGGGCAAAATCATTGGGGGACTATTTGATTGTTGCGCTGTCAACGGATGAATTTAATTGGAACAGCAAGCAGAAGAAGGCGTACTTCTCGTATGAGAAACGTAAAGCATTGTTAGAAGCAATCCGCTATGTCGACTTAGTGATTCCAGAAAAGTCATGGGACCAAAAAGTCAGCGATGTGAAATTATACCAGATTGACCGCTTTGTCATGGGTGACGACTGGGTCGGTAAGTTCGATTTTGTCGGCGAACAGACGGATGCTGAAGTGATTTACTTACCACGAACACCAGAAATCTCAACGACTAAGATTAAAAAAGATTTGAATTTCAACCAAGACGAACATTAGGCGGGGAATGGATACATGGCATTAAAAAACATTATTAGTCAGGTTTATCGCAAGCTATTCAACTTGATTGCGATCATGTGCCCGGTTCGAAAGCACGTTGTATTATTCGAAGCGTTTAATGGCAAAATGCCAACAGATAATCCATTGTACGTCTACCAAGCCCTTCAAGCGGCACATCCTGATTGGCACTTAGTCTGGGGAGTCAAGCGGCAATTGTTGGCTGAATCTAAGCGCCGATATCCCCAAATGACGATTATTCCTCGCTTTTCCCTGCAATGGCTATGGGTGGCACCGGTCGCTGAGTTCTGGGTCTTAAATGCGCGCTTGCCATATTGGCTGCGCAAGAATTCGAAGACGACCTATATTCAGACTTGGCACGGGACACCGCTAAAGCGACTCGGGATTGATATTCCGAACGTCTCCATGCCGGGAACGGATACGGAACAGTATCGTCAGAATTTCACCACTGAAAGTCGGCGGTGGGATTACTTAATTGCACCTAATCAATTCTCTAAGGATATTTTTCGCCGGGCGTTTGATTTTCATAATCAATTTTTGGATTACGGCTATCCGCGCAATGACCGGTTAGTGAATCAGGCTAAGGATCCACAAGCCTTGGCGGCAATTAAGCAAAAAATCATTGGTCACAAGACAGGTAAAGTGATTTTGTACGCGCCAACTTGGCGAGATGATTATTTCATTCGCCAGGGTATGTATAAAATGAACTTGCCTTTTAGCTTGAGCAAAGTCGTTAACGTGTTGAGTAAAGATGATGTGCTTATCATCCGGCCGCACTATTTAGTGGCAGAATCAATCAATATCCATGGCTTTGAAGCGCAGGTTAAAGTCTGTGTTGATGAAGATATTGATGATTTATATTTAATTAGTGATTTATTGATTACGGATTATTCTTCTGTCATGTTTGATTATGCGATTTTAAATCGGCCGATGTTATTTTATCCGTATGATTTGGCGCATTATCAAGGGGATATTCGTGGCTTTTACTTTGACTATGACAAGGTCCCCGGTCCAGTTGTCACGAACGAACTGGATTTCGTCAGTGCCTTGGAACAATTCTTAAGTCAGGGTAATTATCCGGCATACGCGGCTAAAATGACCGCCTTCCGTCAGCAATTTACGACGTGGGAAAAGGGAACCGCTAGTGAACGGGTCGTGGCGTTGATGGAGGCAGAGGCGAATAAGAAAGCAGTTAAGGTAACCGAGCCCTCTTAGAAAGTGGGCTCGGTTTAGACGCTGATCTGCTTTTACGTTGGACGGTGTCTAAACCGGCAGTCCGTGTGGATTTAGGGTGTAACTAAACAGAGAATATTTGAAATTTTAGACATAGGTGAAGATTGTGAAAGATATAGGATTAGTTAAGCAAGTGTCCAATCGATTGAGTGTCGTTGTTGCTTGTTATAATGTGGCAGAGTATCTACCAGAATGTCTGGATTCAATACTCGCACAGTCATTTAATAATTTAGAAGTTATTCTGATTGACGATTGTTCAGATGATGGGACGGCAGAAATTGTTGATGACTACGCACAGCAGCATGTGAATTTTAAAGCGGTTCATAATGCAGATAATTTAGGACCAAGTGCGTCAAGAAATCTGGGGATAACCCTTGCTACAGGCGACTGGCTCGCATTTGTAGATGGCGATGATATTTTGCCCGTACGAGCCTATGAATTAATGATGGGATCATTGATCAAGTCAAAGTCACAGGTCGCTACTGGGTTTGTTCGGCGCTTTGATAGCAAGCGCAATAAACAGTCGTTTTTGCACAAAAAAGCTATTATTGATGATTATCGTCATGCGACATTTGCTGACCATCCGGAGTTATTGTACGACACGACTAGCTGGAATAAGATTTATTCCTTGCCGCTGTTACGTGAAAACGACATTACGTTTCCCACGGGACAGATTTACGAAGATGTTTCATTCACGTTGAATGCTTTTCTGAAGAGTACTGGGATCGATATTCTCACCGATGTGGTTTATAACTGGCGCTGGCGTGAGAACGGGACTAAAGCATCGTTTACGCAAGTCAAAAATGAATTGCCTAAGTATCTCGACCGAATCACGAGCGTCAATCAGGTCAAGGCATTATTACAAGCACATGACTTATGGCATGGGCAGATTAAACAACAAGTAGTGTTCAAATTATTAGATCTGGATATTCCACTTTTTATGGATGATATTGCGGATGCTGATGAATCGTTTGTTTATCAGTTTCAGGAGACGACGATCAACTTTTTTAGAAGTTGGGGCTTGTTAAAGACACCAATATTGAAGCAGTTGTCTGTGAAAAAACAATCTCAATACTATGCGTTAATACATGGTGAGTTTGAAGTGTTAAAACGCATTTCAGCGAATGCGTTTAGTGGTCGGGCTGCACAGACTGAAAAAAAGGACCTGGGTATTCCTAATTTTCATGCGCCCAAATCCCTGACAACTCGATTGACTCGGGTGCGGCGCGTGGGTGATTCGATTGTGATAAGCGGAAGCCTACAATTAGGGAAGCAAGTGCCACGACATTTCCCGCATAATCCAGAAGTTGTCAAAGTTTATTTGGAGAATCTCGTTACGGGTGATCGTTTGCCTGTGACGACTTTTAAACGTCAATTTACGATGTTTAATCTACATCTTAGAAGGATGCCAGTCCCCTCAAGTAAATTTACGCTGGTATTAGACATGGTACAAGCTAATCAGTTGCTCAGCGAAGGAACCTATAAAATCAGAATTGATTATCAAGCGACGAAGACGGATAAGGTTGTGACAACGTACTTAGGGCAGCCACGGAAAGGTGCTGGAAGAATCGCACCGTTTGAGATTGATGGCCAGCAGCTTTCAGTTGTCTATGGCTACAATACGAATTGGCAGATCACAATTGGTCTACTGCCAACAGAAAATTTAGCTGTCGGCAGTAAACCCAATCCCACTTTGTTAACCAAAGTTCGACTTGATTCTGATGATGCGTTGATTGTTGAAGGTCGTACTTCCGAGGCAGTATTGGCGCTAGATGTTAATGGGATTGTCATTGGGGAAAAACAGATTACTGATGGAAAATTTACTTACCGCATCGATAGTAAATTGCTCAAGCGATTTTTAAATCATGCAGTTGCGTTGACCTTTACAAACCCAGAAACTGGCGTGACGGTCGTCCCAGATTTTAAATTTGAGATGCCAACACCGGCAGTTTTATTTGGTACTGACTTAAGTGTTGCGCTGAATCCTAAGTTGGGTAAAGGCTTGTGGATTCAACCAGATGTTGCCGCACTTATGTTGAGCAAGGCTGATATTCAAATGAAATCAGATGGCAATCATCTGATTTTGCAATTCGATAATGATACCGTAGCGAATTTAGCGACTACTGGTGGCAAGATTGAGCTATTGTCGACCAACTTGGTCAATCGTTACTTGAATGGTGGTATCGTGACTCGGCAAGAGTCTAATCGGTTAGTGGGTGACGTATTACTCAATCAGGAGCAACAATTAGCAGTTCTGGCAGGCAAATATCAATTATACCTAGATTTAAAGATGACGGATGGCAATAATCGGCGGTTCAGAGTCTATAGTTATAATCTAACGAGTGAGTATCTCATCGACAAAACGAAAATTGCGAAAGCAACGACCGTATCTGCCTATACTGATAAATTCGGCTACTTGAAGCTGAGCGTTATACGGAAACGTCCCTGGATTGATCGAACCAAAATTCGGCGGGGGTTATCTTTCTCAGTCTTGTACCCCCTGATGCGCTTATTGCCACTCAAAACTAATACGGTTGTTTTTGAGAGCTTATGGGGACAGTTGTTTAATGATAGCCCGCGGGCGATGTATGAGTATTTAGTCGCGCAACACCCGTCCATGAAGTTTGTGTGGGTCTTTAAGGATGAACAAACACCAATCAGTGGACCAGGCGTTCGTGTTCGGCGCATGTCATTTAAATATTGGTATTACATGGCGCGTGCGAAGTATTTAGTTCAGAATACGAATTTGCCTAATCAGTATGCAAAACGGCGCGGTCAAATCGAGGTTGAAACTTTACACGGCACTTTTATGAAGGTCATGGGATTTGACGAGCCACATTTTAAGCAAGCTTCGAATAATATTCAAAAGAAATTCGCGTATCGGATTGGTCGCTGGGATTTAATGTCAGTACCGTCTGATTTCATGCTTGAACACGGCGCGCGGGCATTTGATTATCCTGAACAGAAAATTGTGACGACTGGGTTTCCGAGAACCGATGAGTTAATTCAGAATAATCATGCGACATATATTCAAAAAATCAAACATTATTTGGGTATTCCCGCTGACAAACAAGTCGTGCTATACGCACCCACGTACCGAACCACTGATGAGCCGTTTGATTTAGCATTGGATTTAGAGCAGATGCAGGCGGCACTAGGAAATGACTATGTTTTGTTAATGCGATTGCATTATTTTGTTTCACATTCACAAAACTTCGTTAATCAGAGTGGCTTTGTATATGATGTCAGCGATTATAATAATATTAATGATTTATATCTGATCAGTGATGTCTTGATTACGGATTATTCCAGTGTGATGTTTGATTTTGGATATTTACGCAAGCCGATGGTCTTCTTTGCCTATGACAAGGACTGGTATCTCGACCCGGCAAATCGTGGTATCTATATGGATTATGACGCAACGGTTCCTGGTCCAGTGGCTAAGACGACTGATGATGTGATTGAAGCGTTACAACATATTGATACAGTAAAAGTAACCTACCAAAATAAAATGACTGATTTTTATGATCGATTCTGTCAGTATGGGCGTGCTGGTGATGCAACCAAACGACTAACTGAAGCGATGTTGAACTTAAAGCCAATATCACAAGATTCCGTTGTGAGTCATTTGATTGGCAATAAGTTGACCCGGTTATTCAAACTGACCAATTTACAGTCGCAGTTGCTCAATGCGTTGGGCCAGAAACTGCCAAAGAAGAACATTGCAATCTTTGAAAGCTTTTTTGGCCGCCAATACTCGGATAATCCCAAGGCTATTTATGATTATATGAAGGCCAATTATCCGCAAATCAAGGCTTATTGGAACGTCAATAAGGATTATGAGCAGTACTTTATTGACCATCAGATTCCATACGTGACTCGATTCAGTTTTAAAGGTATTTGGAAGCAAGCACGGGCCAAGTATTGGTTTACCAATGTTCGACGGCCTTTTCGGTGGATTAAGCCTAAAGGAACGGTCGTTGTTCAGACGTGGCACGGGACACCTTTAAAGACGATTGGAACCGATGTTCAACAGGTAACCATGCCAGGGTTGACGCGGATGAAGTATCATAAGCAGGTCGTCCGGGATTCTTCTCGGTGGGATTACTTGTTGACACCCAATCCTTACTCGTACGAAATCATGCACCATGCCTTTAGAAAAAATTATGCGCAGTTATTACCGACAGGCTATCCGCGTAATGACCGATTAAGTACAGCGTCAACAGCTGATATTTTGAAAATTAAGCGACATCTTAACATTGACGATGATGCCCATGTAGTTTTGTACGCACCGACTTGGCGGGATAATGACTTCGTTCGAGCTGATCATTTTCGTGCGGAATTACATTTGGATTTAAATCAATTTATTCGGGAAACACCAGATAATACGATTATTTTAATTCGGACCCATTACATGATTGCCAACAACTTGGATTTGTCAGGTTATGGCAAACGAGTGATCAATGTCAGTGATTATGAAGATATTTCAGATCTTTACTTGATTAGTGATCTTTTAATTACGGATTATTCCAGTGTATTTTTCGATTATGCCATTCTGAAACGACCGATGATTTTCTACGCCTATGATTTGGCGGCCTATGCGGATGATATCCGAGGTTTCTATGTAGATTATGAATCAACTGTACCGGGACCAATCGTCGGGAACAATGATGAATTGATGCCACTGATTAATGAGGCCATAACTGAACCAGCACGTTTTATCGATAATGAGAAGTATCACCGATTTTTGAAAAAGTTCGCTAGCTGGGAAGACGGTCAGGCGACCAAACGGTTATTAAGCATCGTATTTGACGAACAACCGGCTTATCAGCGGCGTGAAGTTGACACGGCTGAAGGATACATGGTAAACGACCAAGTAAAAATTGCCCCGGCTAGTCTGCTCTGGAAAAACATTCCAGGATTGCCGGGTGACCAGTTTGCTGGGAATTTTGATGAGACTAACACCAATGGTTTGATTACGATCAACAAAATTGGTTGTATCGTGCCAACCAACTTTGGCACTGATGAATTGTATACCGGTGGTTATTGGATAAATGCACAGGTACAAGGACAAGATGTTTGGCTGATGATGGCAAATGTTTCTAAAAAATCGGAAACTGCTATGAATTTGTAATCGCATGTGTCTTGTACGATAAACGGCTGTTACACCGGGTTAGGGGTAAACGACCATATAATATAGTTAAAGGCAATCTATTCTTGAGTGTTCGAGAATAGGTTGCCTTTACTAGTTGTGTTAGCTGTTGCTCAGCAGGAAGATGGATAATGTTCGGATGGATAGCGCTTACATGCTATAATGATAGTTAATGCCAGTTTTAATCATCATAAAGTGATTTGGATGAATCATGAAGCAAGCTTTGAAGGTAATAAAAGAGCTTTAAATTAGCCATTTGGACATATGGCTCAACACCACAGCGATAAGTGGCGCTGGAATTTTGGAGGGAATCTGTTTGAAAAAGATGGCGGTAGCGATTAGTTCTGGTAAGTTAGTGATTGAGACCTCTCAGAACAGTAAATTTGAGAACTTACAATTGCTTCTCACTAATCATGTTCAATCATATTATTTAAATAAAGAAGTGCTCAGTGTTGAAGATGATGCAGTTAACTACCGGTTTACGTTGGACTTAGCGCAAACATTGAGTGCAATGGTGGATGACCAACAGCTTGATGATGTGGCAACTAAATTTACGATGATGCATCAGTATACATATACAGATGAAACGACTGGTGAAGTCCGTGAATATGACCGTTCACTCCGAATTCCGGTTCGGCGAGAATGGCAGCTAGCGAACGTTGAACGGTTTTGGGACGCTGAACACAGCCACTATCTACAACCATATGTGACGAAAAAGAACGCCTTAGCATTCCTACTTGACCGTGAACTTAGTCTGAAACATTATGTGAACTATAAAGTCATTCGGAAGATTAAAGTTCAAGAAGACCGGGTCGCATTTGAAGGTTTCTTTGATACCTTGTTTTTCCCACTGGCTGATTGTCGGATGGCAATTGTTGAGCGGAGCGGTGAAAAGACGTATCAACGGTCCTTCGAATATCATCCGGTCGAGACCAAATATTCACGTATTTATCGGTATGCGTACAAAATTGAACTGACCATGGCGGAATTGAGTGACTACCTCAAACAATTGGATCAATCCAACGAATTGAGCTTGGACTTATTCTTCATCGGTCACTTAGCGGGTACCGATGCGCCGTTGAAATTCCGAATTGGGAACCCACGCTTTATTACCAACTATACGATGAAGGGTGAACTCGCACTACAGGATTCAGCCAGGAAACAGTGGCTGTCATTGGTCCCGTATTTTACAATCAAAGGATTGAATTTGTCGTTCACGTTCAATGCTTATCAGCAAGATGCTTATGCGTACTTTAGAGCGCACCAGCATCACTGGCGGGCCGTTGCTAAGCAGGCTGCGGACCGCGATATCTGGATTATTGGTGAGCGGTCGTATAAGGCTCAGGACAACGGTTTTCGATTCTTTAAATATTTGCGTGAACAGCATCCGGAAGTTGAAGCGTACTATGTCATCCGCAGAGATTCGATTGAGCGCAAGAATGTCGAACCACTTGGAAATGTGATCGACTTCGGTTCAGCTGAACATTTCGAGAAGGTTATTCAAGCTAAGTACATTTGCGGGACGCATCATCCGGACTTTCTATATCCCATTCGAAGTAAGTCTTATGAACAGCATATTCATGCCAAACGAATCTTTTTACAGCACGGGGTCTTTGGAACGAAGAATATTGCCCCGTTCTATGGCAAATCCGTCGTGAACGGGTTCTATACAGATTTGTTTATCACGAGCTCACAAAAAGAAAAGCAAATTGCGGTATCTGACTTGGGCTATGATGATAAGGAAGTCGCAGTGACGGGTTTAGCGCGTTTTGATAGCTTGTTTAAAAACGATTTGCCCGTCAAACGCCAGTTACTGATTATTCCAACGTGGCGCGATTGGATCACTAACGACGAAATTTTTGAGAAGAGTGAGTATTTAGCGCGCTATCGTGAGTTATTATTTGATGCTCGTTTGAAAGAATTTTCGGAACGCTACCAGATGGAAATTGTGTTTTGTTTACATCCCAACATGCAAGCCTACGTCGATTACTTTAAAGATGCCCCAGTGACGATTGTTCATCAGGGTGAGGTAGATGTGCAGGTGCTGATCAAAGAAAGTGCGATGATGCTGACGGACTATTCTAGTGTTGCATTTGATTTCAGCTTTTTGCATCGGCCAGTACTTTATTATCAATTTGACCGAAAACGCTTTATTGGTCAATACACCTCTCATATCGATTTGGATAAGGAATTACCAGGGCCGATTACGGATTCACTTGATCAGATTTTTGATCAGTTATTTCAATATGGTGCCCAGGACTTTGCGATGCGACCACAGGATATTCAGAAGGCTGACCGCTTCATTGCACATCGGGATACACAATCCTGTGACCGGATTTTTAGTGCCGTGACCCAGTTGCAAGATAAGACCGTCAAAGAAAAAATACGCAGTGATGTGTTCTATCTGAAGCTTCAGCAACGTTTCCGGCGTACGCGTAAGTTATATTTTCCAACGATGAAGTTCTTGTACTGGTTCTGGTCACATTTCAGTGCCGTGAAGCCCAATCGAATCATGTTTGAAAGTAGTGTTGGGAAACGCTACGAGGATTCGCCGCGGGTCATTTATGAAGCAATGGTCAACTTGTATCCGGATTTAGAATATATTTGGGTGTCGAGAGACAATCAGCCCCTGCAAGCGAACCCCAATACGAAGATTGTCCGGCGACTATCCTTCGATTACTATCGCTACCTTGCCACTAGTCGGTATTGGATTAATAATCAGAACTTTCCGACCTATCTGACGAAGCGTAAGGGGACTGCCTACCTGCAGACTTGGCATGGGACCCCGTTGAAGAAAATGCAGCATGACCAGGAAGTTATTTCCGGTCGCAAGCCGGGTTATCTGAAGCGGGTGACGCATGCTAAGAACCAGTGGACCGCTTTAGTATCGCCGTCACCATACGCGACCAAGGCTTTCCGTTCGGCATTTCAATATGAGGGCCCCGTTATTGAAAAAGGCTATCCGCGGAATGATTTATTTTTTGCGGATGACGTGGAAGAAACGCGGCAAAAAATTCGTAAACAATTAGACATTGCAGCGGATAAGAAGGTGATTTTGTACGCGCCAACTTTTCGAGATTATGAAAAGTCACATGGCCGTTTTGTTCTAGATAATCAATTAGACTTTGATGCATTCGAACGTCAATTGGGTGACGATTATGTCTTGTTGATGCGTGAGCACGTGGTGGTCGCTTCAAAATTACAAATTCCAGAAGCGATGAGGCATAACATTATTAATGTTTCTAATTATCCGAGTGTTCAGGAGCTGATGATTGCGAGCGATATGCTGATTACCGATTATTCATCGATTATGTTTGATTATTTGGATACTAACAAGCCAATTTATTTCTTCTGCTACGACTTGGAGAAGTATTTGACCTTGCGAGGCGTTTACTTCGACTTTACTAAGGAAGTGCCGGGGCCACTAGTCGAGAGTGCATCGGCCTTGTTTGATGAAATCAGCCAAGGTAATCAATATTGGCAGACTTATGGTGAGAAGTACCAAGCATTCAAGCAGAAGTTTGCCCCGCATGATGGTAAGCATACGGCTAGCATCGTTTATCAGACGTTCTTCTCGATGGTTAACAAACACTAATACACACTAAAAAACAACGATTTTCAGGAAGCTATCTTGAAAATCGTTGCTTTTTAATTAGCGTAAGCACTCAGAGATTATCCGTGAAAATAAAAATGTTGTTGATGACCGCTCAGTCAGCAACAACATTTTTATTTACCTCGATTAAGATGATTGTAAAGCGTGATTAATTTATGAATCAGTAACTTAGTAATTTAACAGCTGCGTTGCATATTGGACGTTAGTGACGTAAGCCCGTGTGCTTAGCTTGCTGACTAACTTTTGCATGTTTCCTAAACTGATGGAGACGCAGCCTTGAGTTGCCCACTGATTACGAACGTGAATGAAGAAGCCGGAGCCGTTATTCTGTCCATGATTATCCATGACGACTGCCAACTGATACTGATTACGCGGTGCCGCTTTGGTGTAGTCAATTAGATGTTCATTCTTATTGTTCGCCCACTTGCGATTTTGCCAAGTATTATACTGGCGGTCTTTTAAGTCTTCAATCCAATAACTGTTTTTCTGGATTTGCCGGTAACCGATGCCGTTCGTCCGAACATGGGCTGCTTTACCGAAAGCAAAGCTCAGATGATAAGTCCCGATAGGCGTACGACTACTGCCTTCGCGTGAATAGCCAATACCACTGCCACCAATCCGACTGCTGGCAGTCAGTGTATTACGCCAAGATAAGCCACGATTCTTTTCCCATAAGCGGAGCGTGGCCGTTGATTTGCCTGATTGGACGACCGTGACGATTTGGCGGGCGTTACGTGCGACGTTTAATTGCGAGACCATCGCAGCTTGTGAATTTTTAATTGGCTTGAGAAAGCCGTGCCAAATCCAGCCGGAAGCCCCGTTAGCACCATTGTGCACCCAATAATAAAGGCACCGTTTGCCGTCCTTCGTAATGTAGGTCTTCTGCGTTGCGGTCCAAGCCGTATTACGGTAATTCTTCAAGTTATGGTTCGCTCTGAACGTCCACCGATTATAGTTGCCATTAGCTCTAAAAGTATGCGACGTACTATTAGTTGTATAGTAGGTCTGGTGTCTGATGGCCGTCGTTGGCGTCCGATGATAAGTGCGGCTAGCCTGTGCTGGTTGTACGACTAAAACTAGCGTCAAAACTAGTCCGAATCCCAACATGAGTAATTTGAAATGCTTCAATATGAAGTCCCCCCGTCGAAGCTGTGAATTCAGCTTCAAAGAATAATTTATATCCGAATAATTAACATGTTTATTATAATATAATGCCGGGAACCGCGCACTAACTGTTTGGCGGATGTTGCCCAGTAAACGTTAATATTCGAAAATAGAATATTAGCCAGTCGAAACACGATTTGTTCACGGTTCTAGGACAAGTTATGATAAGGGTGAGGATTAATAAGTAGGATTAATAAAATAATTGAAACGAGGGTGTCAGGATGAAGCGAATTGTTGTCGGAATTACAGGGGCGTCAGGAACGATTTATGCCGTTGATTTATTAGAGAAGTTACACCAACTCCCTGATGTTGAAGTGCATCTAGTTATGAGTGCTTGGGCGAAGAAGAACTTGGAGCTCGAGACGGATTACTCACTTGCACAATTGACGGCATTGGCGGATGCGACTTACCGTGCTAACGACCAGGGGGCGGCAATCGCGAGCGGTTCATTTTTAAATGACGGTATGGTGATCGTTCCAGCCAGCATGAAGACCGTTGCCGGAATTGCTTACGGCTTTGGCGATAATCTGATTTCACGTGCAGCCGATGTGACGATCAAGGAGCAACGTAAACTCGTCATTGTTCCACGTGAAACACCCTTAAGTGTGATTCATTTGGAAAACCTGACGAAATTGGCCAAGTTGGGTGCACAAATCATTCCACCGATTCCGGCCTTTTAAGATCGGAAGAG
>ERZ505992.66-NODE-66-length-31873-cov-8.47083_pt1 | contig 31873 bp, 28 predicted proteins | sample MGYA00513685_ERZ505992 | MGnify/ENA metagenome assembly ERZ505992
AAAATCAAGAGACCCTACACATTTGATTCGTCGAAACTTTGTTCAGTTTTCAAAGGTCTAAATCGTTCGTTGATTACCTCAACGCAACTATTAAAGTTTATCATCATCAGAACAACCTGTCAACATCTTTTTATAAATTATTTTGAATAACTATTCAATGTAATGGCTCACATCAATCAGAATATTCACAATAATGAGTAATGTTGCATATCGCTCTTAACGACAAGAAATATAATACCAAGAATAACGACCCGGGTCAACCCTTTTTATGAATTAATTTCAGAAAAGTTTTGAACACCATTTGTTGTCGCAATAGGTTATATTTTACGGGGTTTCAATCAAGATAGCAAGACATTTTTATCGTAAACACTGAATAATTTTCAAGCGCCATTTTTCAATGACCTGGCACTGATTCAAAAGTGAATATTTTATTTGTGCCTGAGCAATCATGACTCACAACGCCAATCAACCATCACCCTGCTTGTCAATACTTCAAGTTCATATATCGCCACCGATCAAACAGTCGGAACAACCATCCGTCGCTCAGCCACTCCGGCAATACTAGCGCACCAGCAGTCCCAGCCAAATCCATAAACGCCACCCGCCATCTCAGTCAAGCTAACCTCTTATCACATTGTCTGGAATTGATAGACTAATGTTTATAGAGACGTCACTTCTAAACTGCGCTTGCCTCAGATAACCATAATGACAATAAAAAAAAGAGGAACAACACCATCATCTGGCATCGTTCCTCTAAATTACAACTGATCTAATCTGAACTACTACTGCTTGAACTGCTACTGTCACTTGAGCTGGATAATTCGGGTGCATCCGTCTTATACAAGCTCTCGGAAGACTTACCCTTACGTTTGGACAATAGACTGGTATTCTTCTCAGCCTGAATCTCTTTCAACGATTTGAGGGTCTTCGTGATCTTGTAGCTGTACTTGGACTTATCGACCTTCTTGAAGCCCTTCGGTGTGTAGAAGCGCAACAAGTCACCTTGAATAACGCGGTCAGATAAGGAGAGTTCCGTCGTCACGTGGTTCTGCATCTGCTTGACGGTGTCCTTCTGCTTGGTCGTCATATTCGTTAACTTCTTACCCGTCTTCGAATCATAGACTGTCCCACTGATTTTGGTGTAGGTTGGTGAGACAAAGTCCCCATTACGGAACGCGACCGTCTGGTTATGCTGCTTCGACAACAGGTCAGTTCCGAACTGGATGTAACCCTTGTTCTTGATACCCAACAAATCAAAAATCGTTGGCAAGGCATCGATTTCGCCACCATACGTGTGGTTGACGCCACCCTTGATACCTTCTGAGTGAATCATGAATGGGACCTTCTGGAACTGTGCTAAGTCGAAGCTCGTGACGGACTTCTTGCCGAGTAATTGCGCAATCGCCGCCTTATGGTTGTTGGAAATCCCATAGTGGTCACCATAGAGCACGATCATACTGTTCTTATAGAGACCCGCCTTCTTCAAGTAACTGATAAATTCAGCAAAGGCCTGATCCAAATAGTGGGCCGTTTGAACATAGCCATCCACGGTCGAGTCACCCGTCTTGGTCTTGTCGATCGACTGGTTCTTCTTATCCAATTCATATGGATAGTGGTTGGTCAACGTAATCAGCTTAGCGTAAAACGGCTGTGGTAACTGTTCGAGGTACTTCACGGAGTCCTTGAAAAAGATCTTATCCTTCAAGCCATAACCGATGTTATAATCTGCCTTCTCCTTATAGTAGGAAGAATAGAAGAAATAATCATAGCCCCATGACTTATAGGCGTTATCCCGGTTCCAGAAACTAGCCACGTCACCATGGAAGGCCGCAGTTGTGTACCCTTTTTGCGCTAAGATTGCTGGTGCTGCCTGGAAGGTGTTCGAAGTCCCGTACTGGGTCATTGCCGAACCAGTCGGTAACCCAAACAGGGAGTTTTCCATCATCATTTCTGCATCAGAAGTCTTCCCCTGTGCCACTTGGTGATAGAAGTTATCAAAACTCAGTGTGCTCTTATCGTGATAGAACTTGTTCAGGTTCGGTGTGACTTCCTTGCCATCGACCTTATAATCAATCAAAAATTGCTGGAAACTTTCCAAGTGAATCACGAAGACGTTCTTTCCTTTGGCCTTACCAAAGTACTTGACGTTCTCACCGGCCTGATTCTTCTTCAGGTAGGCCAAGACACTCTTCATATCACTACTACTTGCCTGGGCACGGGTCGCACTTTCCTTTTCAGTCTGATAGAAACTATAACCCGCATATGTGTTCAGGCCGAGATACTTCACGATGTAGTTGTTATCAAACGTCCGCGTCAATAAATCTGAACGGTCGTGTTCGGACATGCCGAGGTCCACTGCGAATAATGCGACCCCAATCATCGTCAACGTCGCCGCATATCGAATCTTAAATGGCCGCGGATCGATTCGAATCACCTTGAAAGCCAATAGGAGGATCAACAACACAACATCCGCATAGACCAAAAAGTCGGTGCCATGAATAATCTGCCCTAAACTCTTCCCAAGGTTATTACTTGCAGCACCAGAACTCTTAATTACCCCTGCCGACATAAAATCAGAGAATTCCCGGTAGTATAAAATATTGGCAAATAACCACGTCGTCTGAATGGCGTCGATGATCATCATGATCCAATATTTTAAACGGCCCCGGAAATACAAGGCAATACCGAGCAACACGATGGCTGTCGGAAATGGATTCAGAAACAGGATAAATTCCTGAACGGGTCCCTTAACCCCTAAAGTAAACTCACTCTTATAAGCGATATATGTCTTTAGCCAAAATAAGACCACGGTCAGGAGGTAAAAGCCCAACGTTGTGTTGACTTTCCCAACCGTGTTTTTTATAAATTTAGGCATGGTAATTTCTTCCTCCGTTATTGCTATTAACAAATCCATATTATAACGGTTGCGTACTAGTTAGCAATATCTTGAAGATTTCTTCAAAAATTCTTCAACATTACAACGCGTCATAATATGGATCTATCGAAAATCTATCTGGATTTTGGGGGAATACTAGTTGTCCGTCAACAAGTCGTAAAGTTCGATGGCAACTAGGTCGATGTTATCGAATTCAAACGTTTGGTCCGGATTGAATTCTTGTAACGTATACGTCGAGGTTGCGGGATCGTACGCTACCTGTCCACGTTGAACGCCTTCCTTTTCGAACCGCCGTGACTGCACTTCGGTCGCATCAGTCGTCCGCATGGCTTCTAATCGTTTGAGAATTGCTGATAGTTCAGATTTATCCATTATACTAATCTCGCTCCTTCAAGTTTTGTTTACATTCTAGCAAAAAATAGGACTAATAACACGTTTTTTTAGTAGAAAGCCCATTTTTACCACAAAATTTCACACTTATAATTATACCCTAACTTGATGCTAAGACGGTGAGAAGTTGTGCTAAAATTAGAACAACTTATAAATTTAAAGGAGTTTGGACATATGACACTATTTAGAGACGATCTCAATGAGACGATCAGTCAGATTCAAGTTTCAACCATCCGCCAATTCGACGAAGAAGTGAGCGCGATTCCTGATATGGTCAAGTTGACCTTGGGCGAACCCGACTTCAACACACCAGAACACGTCAAAGCAGCCGCTAAGAAGGCAATCGACGACAACTTCTCTCACTACACCGGGATGGCCGGCCTACTCGAACTACGCCAAGCAGCCGCTAATTTTCAAGCAACCAAGTACGGCGTGCACTACGACGCGGAAGACCAAGTCTTAGTCACCGTGGGGGCCACTGAAGCGATTGCAACTGCGCTGACGACAATCTGCAATCCTGGCGACGCCATCATCGTGCCATCACCAATCTTCCCAGCCTATATTCCAATTATCCAGGAAGCCCACGCTCGGCCACTCTTCATGGACACCGGCGTTAATGACTTCATTATCACACCTAAGATGGTCGATGACTTCATTGCCGCCCATCCTGACGAACACTTCAAGGGCATTATTCTCAACTATCCAAACAACCCGACTGGTGTCACTTACGTCGCCGATGAAGTCAAGGCCTTAGCCGAATGCTTCCAACGTCATAATCTCTGGGTCGTTTCAGATGAAATTTATAGCGAACTCACATACGGAAGTGACCACGTCTCGATTGCCAAGTACATCCCCGATGAAGTCATTTTGATCAACGGCTTATCCAAATCGCACGCGATGACTGGTTGGCGGATCGGGTTCCTATTTGCCTCCAAAGAAATGACAGCTCAGTTAAAGAAAGTCCATCAATACTACGTGACTGCCGCCACCACCATTGCCCAAAAGGCCGGCGTCGAAGCCCTGACTAATGGGATCGATGACGCCTTACCAATGCGCAAGGAATACCAAGCACGGCGAGACTTTGTCTATCAAACGATGTCCAAGCTCGGCTTCAAGATTGCCCGGCCAACGGGTGCCTTCTACATCTTTGCTAAGATTCCAGCCGGCTTCGAACAAGATTCGATGGCCTTCTGCAAGGACCTAGCACGTAAGAATCAATTAGCGATTATCCCTGGGACTGGGTTTGGCGCTGAAGGCGAAGGCTATGTTCGCCTGAGCTACGCTGCCAGCATGGAAAAGCTACAACTCGCTATGGACCGACTCACGGCCTACATGCAGACGCCTGCTAATCGCGTTGACTAACCGCGGATTTTAGCACACGTTCTGCCAAATTAACTAACAACATTAAAAAACGCCCCGTTAACGAATTTTTCACTCGTTAACGGGGCGTTTGCATTCAATTCAACTGGTTTGTGTGCGGTCCTACTTCGCCATCGCAAAAGCAGCTGCACTGACCGTAGTCGACTTCTTAACTTGCGTCGCCCATTGGACTGGACCGAGCATCGTTAAAGCCTTAGGTGTGCGATAAATAACGTTATGGACGGTTCCCGATAATGGGTCCGTCAACCGCAACTTCAAGACAGCCGTCCCCGCGGCTAAATAGTTAGGCTTCGTCCGATGTAACGGCCAGAGTTCGATCTTCGTCTGAGTCATCGGATGGTCCGTATTCTGCCACATAGTCGTCTGACTGTCCGTCTCCAGTTGCAGCTTGGTCGTCGTTCCCGGAATCTGATACTGGATCGTTTTCGGTGCGACTTGTTGATAGCGTTCGGTCTGCTTCAACATCAAGCGCAGGTTATTATTGGCGGTAAACTTCCAGGCGCCGCCCAACGTGGTCGCAATCATCCGCCGACCATTTTGACGGAAGGTCGCCACGAGACAAGCACCGGCTTGGTTGGTGTAACCCGTCTTCAAACCGTCAACCGGCACCCGGTAGTCATAATACTTCTCACCCTTCAAGATTTGAACCGAGGTCGGGACCGTGTACTTGTGAATTTTCACAGAGCGTTGGTCGGCAACTTTGATGACATCCGGATAGTCATTGATCAGGTGCCGCGCAATCGTCGTCACCACCCGGGCTGAGACCATGTTTTGGCCCTGCTCGCCAGTGCCCGCGATTTTCAAGTCATAGTTGGTCAAGTCAGTATTATCTAGTCCGGACGCACTGATAAAATGCGCATCTAACTGCCACTTGGCGGCTTGTTGGTTCATTAACTTAATAAATTTGGCGTTACTACCGGCGACGTATTCCCCGAGGGCAATTGCACCACTATTCGAGGAGCCGACTAAGGTCGCAGCAAACAGTTCTTTCACTGTAAAATGTTCCTTGGCCGGCATGGGCATCACTGAGAGCGTGGCACTCGTTGCCATTTTACGAACGTTTTTGTCAATGGGCACCGTATCGGTCCATTTGATTTGACCGCGCTGAATCGCTGATTCTACCAAATAAAGCGTCATCAACTTGCTCAACGACGCAATCGGTAACTTCTGGTCGGCATTTTGCGCATACACGACCTGACCACTTTGTGCATCCATAATATAAGCCGCTTTGACTTCATCAGCTTTATTGGCCGCATGAACCGCTGGCGTCCCCATTAGTAAGCCGACCATGCCGGCAGCTAGCACGAGCCCCGTCGCTAGCCGGTGTTTGATTAACTTTAACATAGTACCTTCCTTTAATTACATATCGTTAACCGCGAAAAATGGGTCGGATTCTTGGCCCGGCCCATTAAAGTCACAGTTCTGTCTCCTGGCTATCTTCAGTCATTGGAATTTCTTCGGCTTTCTCCGGGTGCATCGCCATCGCAATCATTCCTAGGAATAACCCGAGATAATAGGTCAAAATGCGCCAGATCAGCATCGCTAAGATCAACTTACTGTGCGTCGGAATGAACTTGGCAAATAACGCGGTGAACCCAAACTCAGCCCCACCAGCGCCCCCAGGAATTGGAAACAGTGACGTGACTAAGAAAATCAGTACGTTAAGACTGGTGACCATAATTAGATTGACATCATCCACGCCCATCGCCCGCATGATAAAGTACGGGATCAGATAGTAGAAGAACAGTTGCAAGAAAGTCACAATACTGACTTCCAGTAACATCCGCCAATCCTTCGTCATCCGTAAACTTTCTTCATAGAATGAATCGATTTTATCACTGATATTTTGCTCAAACTTGGCAAAACGCTCGGCTTTCATAAACCAGCCCACTGGGATCAGAACGATTTTAACGGCGCGTTTGGTGAAATTATACCAGTACATCACCAGTAACAGGCCAACGATCACCCCAAAGTGAATCAAAAAGCCGAGTAACACGTACAACGACAAGTAACTCAACTTTTCGGCCAAGTAATGAAACCCAATTAACATTGAAAATAGAAAATTTAAGACGACCATTGCCTGAAAGACGACAAACTTCATCAACGCGACTGAACTCGCTCGGCCGGCATCGATACCCGACTGGGCCATCACGAAGATTTGCGCCGGCTGACCACCCGACGAAAAGGGTGTGATGCCGTTAAAGAGCTGTTCCGCTAAGGGCACCCGTAAGGCATTTCGAAACGTATAGTGCCGATAACGGTGCCGAACGAACTTTTGAACCACGACAGCCTCTAACCCGAAGTAGAGGCCAACACAACCGAGCGCAACGAGTAGCCACCACCAATTCAAGGTGACGATATCATCCATCAGATTGCTCAATTTCACGTTACGCAACGAGTACCAAGAGATCCCAACACCCAGTGCAACCATGATAAGTAATGACCAGATATTTTTTCTTGTCATTGACTACCCCTCTTTTGCCTGTTGCAAATAAAAATCATGCCAGACGCTTGCTAGCCGTTCCTCAGAGTAATCCTGAGCGGCTAAGACAGCTTTGTCATGTAAAAATTGCATCCCGGCAGGATTATTACGCAGATGGTCGATTTGTTTTTGCATGTCATCGACGTCCGTCGCAGCTTGATAGTAGCCGTCAATAATGGCGCGATATAAATCTAAGTCGCGCAATAGTACCGGTGTCCCACAGCTAAACGCCTCGAGCACCGACATCGGAAACAATTCGTTATACGATGGCAACAAGAATAAGTCGGCCATATTATAGTAGTCGACCAGCTTCTCACGGGCCACGATCCCTGGAAACGATAGATTAGCCGGTGGATTATCAACGACTTGTTTTAAATCCTGATACCCATCCGTAATCCGACCGAACGAAAAGCCCCCGGCCCAGACGAACTGAATATCCGGATTGCGCTTCGCTAAAGTGATGAAGTCGGGCACACCTTTCCGATCCTGAATCTGCCCTGTGCCAATAATTATGAACTTGTGTTGATCATAACCGTACTGCTGACGCAACCGCAACTGTTTGGACTTGGTCATTTCATAAAACTCGCGCTTGCTAACAAAGTTCGGAATGTAAGTCACATCCGCACGTTTGATATGGTACGCTTCCAGCTTCGGAATAAACGTCGGATTAACCACGACGATGTGATCCATCCGTTTGTAGAAAGAAATCAAGTAGCGGTTAAAAATCACTTGAAACGGTCGCGGCAACTTCAAGCTACCTTCCAACGTCTCAGGTAAAAAGTGGACGTAACCGATCTTGCGCCCCCGATTCGGCATGAACGTCGACAAGTAAAACATCGGGTTGACCGTATGATAATGCGAGATCGCAGAACGCCCGTACCGATTGACCTTAATATTGAACTCATCTTGCCAATGCGTCTGCAGTAACCGCATCAATTCAAGATAGGCGCTACCAACGCCTTGGCCTTTAACTGAATCGGCCTTTGAAAACATGGTAATGTCTAACATAATTCGTCCCCTTACACGTGACACAGCAATTCAACGCCCATGGTCCCACTCGTTAATTGCTGATATTGGCTGATTTATCCGTTGATTCTGAATAAGCCAGTTGCACATCCTGGTAGTAGTTGATGACTTGCTTGCCAAAATACTCGGCCGAAATCTGATACAGTTTCTTTTGCCGGGGTTTGGGATCATCGAAAGTCGTCGGATGTTGCAAATAGCGCACCACGTCCTTGACCAGACCAGCTTCACTCGTAAACGTCGTCCCCAATGACGGATCGTCTAATAATTGGTCCGTATATGGACTGGATGCCACGACGGTCTTCAAACCTGCTGCCATTGCCTCAATATACGTTAACCCTTGCGATTCGGAATTCGAAGCCGAGACAAATAAATCTGCCATCTGATAGTAGTTATAAACAGCGTCATTATCGATTTCACCCGTAAATTGGACGTGGTCACTCAAGCCAGCTGCTTCCACCTGATTTTCCAGTGTTTCACGCGCTGGCCCATCACCGACAATTAGTAGTTGGGCGGCAGGCACCTGGTCTAAAATCGCTGGCAAGGCTGCGATGACTTCGTGAATGTTTTTCTCGTACGCCAACCGACTCAACGATAGCAGCACCGGTGTATCCGGTTGATAGCCCAGTTGTTTACGATAATCAGCCGTCGACTGTTGTTCATACTGGTTGATGTCGATACCAGTCGGAATAATCCGAATCGGCGCTTTAACGCCGTAACCGGTCAGCGTCTTGGCGACCCGGTCACTTGGCGCGACAATTCCATTAAGATGGTAACAATAGGCGCGCGTGGCCTCCTTCACGTGGTATGGTTTCAATAGTTTTCCGTTCGCAATATAATGTAAATAATCTTCATACATCGTATGGTACGTATGAATACATGGCACTTTTAATTGTTTGGCAACAAATTTACCAATCATGCCCATCGAGAACTCCGTCTGAGTATGCACGATATCTAGGCCTAAGTCCTTGGCCACCTGGTAGGCTTTAAACAACCCACGGACGGCAATCCGGCGATCGGTAAACGAAACGAACGGAATACTGGTAAATCGAAAGATATTCCGCTCATAAATATTCTTATCAACATGGGGATCCGTGGTCGTAAAGATATAGACTTGATGACCAGCCCGTTCGAGTTGATTGCGTAACACCTTAATGGACGTTGCGACCCCACTCACCTGTGGATAGTATGTGTCTGTAAATATCCCGATATTCACGTAGATTCTCCCCTTATTTCATTAATCAACAGTACCGCCGATTAATGTTGCTTATCCGTTATGGGACCTGTTTGTCGCGGCCCCCACGAAAACGACTCAATGGCTATATTATAAACATTATATTGGTTAAATATCCGAGTTGCAAATAATCTTAATATAAATTAAGAGTTCGGACAGGCACTGAACAACTCAAATGCTTGCTAAAAATCATTAGCTAAGGCTGAAATACATGGGCTTATTGACTTTCCATCGTTCTAGTCTATCTTGACCCGCAAATACGACCCCTGTCACTCGGTCTTTCATACTGATATGTATATTGCCACCCATGTGCACAAATTGTGCACATGGGCTAATTGGCATAACGTATTTAAGTCAAATTCAACGTCAAAAGCAGCCAGCTGAGAACCGCTGGAAATAGTACAAATTAGCGTAAACCTGCCGATTGAGGCGCGTCGGACACCGGCTTACAGGAATTTCTGACAACGCTGGAACGCGATGGACACAGATTTAAGCCGAAAACCACGTCTTAAATACTGGTCTTCCACTAACCAAGCACACAACGCTTGCTAAGTGGAATTTCATCGCTTAGCATTGTCAGAAACACCTTCCAGCCTGGATGTTATTCGAAAGGCAGACATAGGTGCACCCAACTATAACTAGAATGATCGTTATTTTCTGAAATATGTACTTATCCAAATTGGTTGATGTTGATGATGCTTCATAATTTAGCCGACTCAGCATCTGCAACATTTAACCACCCCTGCTGCTCTTCCAAACTAGCAGTAGAATTAGGATTTTACCAAAACTCCATTAAAACTTCAAATCTGTCCAGCATCAGAATATAGACTTGAGCTCATGCGACCGTTCGCAGCACTGAATACAAGTCTTGCAGACACAAACAGCGTATCAATGGCACTTCAAATAAAGTCTCACGCATTGTGCAAGTTTGCCACGAATCGGGCCAGTTAGTCGTCATACTGTTCATCAGCTGGTGTGGACACTCATCCGACCTCCCAGAAGCCACTCTAATCGCTGATAAATGGCAACCTAACTCGGTACAATGGTCACTGAATATTTAATGACTGGAACTTCAGAAAAACTCAAAATTATATTTATGTGATTTCTGACCTCTGAAATTTAAATACTGATAGGATAGTCTGAAGATCATTGCCTAGTTTCAATAGAAGCCTCTTAAGGTTAAACGGCAAAATTAGCGACTTTTCAATTGTATTCAACAAGAAAAATATAGTAGTGATGTTGGTGGTTCGTAACATTCAAGCATAAGTCAATAGCCTTGTGAGAATTAGCGGCTACCTTACAGTTAATCACCAGAAGGCGGTATCCTAAGTACTAAAAATCCGTTCATTAACAGTTAGGGCCGCACACGTCTGCCTTTCGAATACCATCCCGGCTGGAGGGTATTCTGGGCAAGGCCCAGTGGTGAAGTTTCACTTATCAAGCGTTTTTGGCTTGGTTAGTGAAAGACCAGTATTTAAGACGTGGTTTTCGGCTTAAATCTGTGTCCACCACGTTCCGGCCATTGCCCAGAATGCCCGTAAGCCGGACTAGGAAGCACCTCCCACTGCAGGTTTACACTAACTCGCTTTGTTTCCAGCGGGTCTAAGCTGGTTGCTTTTGAACTTAAAAAACCTGTCCGTTTCATCATCTTTAGTGCTAAGTAGAAGCTAGTACAGTGTGTTGTCTCCAAATCAAGAATAACTCCAGCTTGCCACTTATCTCCACTAACCCCAAAATGCAAAAAAAGAGCAAATCCTCAGATTTACTCTTTCCTGAATCGCTTAATATTTATTACTTATCAAAGACGTTCTTTTCAACTAATTCTTTGACTTCTTCGTTGGTAACACACTCGTTAAGCGCCTTATCAGCTAATTTAGCCATTTCCTTAGTATCAAGCTTCTTCATCAATGAACGCGTCTTAAGCACGGAAGTTGAACTCATTGAGAATTCATCCAAGCCTAAGCCCATCAGTAATGGTACCGCGATTTGGTCCCCAGCAACTTCACCACACATCCCTGTGAAGCGACCGTTAGCGTGAGCAGCGTCAATCACATGCTTGATCAAACGTAACAACGATGGGTTGTATGGTTGATACAAGTATGAAACTTGTTCGTTACCACGGTCAGCAGCAAAGGAATATTGGATCAAGTCGTTGGTCCCAATACTAAAGAAGTCAACTTCCTTAGCAAATTGGTCAGCCAAAATTGCGGCAGCAGGGATTTCGATCATAATCCCAAGTTTGATGTCATCTGCAACTGGTGTCCCAGCAGCGACCAACTTAGCCTTTTCTTCTTCGAAGATGGCCTTGGCCTTGCGGAATTCATCAAGAGTGGCAATCATTGGGAACATAATCCGTAATTGACCATAGTGGGACGCCCGTAATAACGCGCGTAACTGGGTCCGGAAAATGTCATCACGATCAAGCGAAATCCGAATTGCCCGGTAACCCAAGAATGGGTTCATTTCATCAGGTAATGGCAAGTAAGGTAATTCCTTATCGCCACCGATATCCATGGTCCGGACAATCACGGGTTTGCCGTTCATGCCTTCGACAACCTTCTTGTAAGCTTGGAATTGCGTCTCTTCGTCAGGTAATTCTGAACTATTCATGTACAAGAATTCTGACCGGAATAACCCAATGGCTTCTGAGCCAGCATCCAAAACCCCATCCATATCGTCTGGAGTCCCGATGTTTGAAGCTAATTCGAAGTGCTTACCGTCTTTAGAAACAGTAGCTTCATTCTTCAACTTAGCCCATTCAGCTTTTTGCGCCACGAAGTCCTTCGCCTTTTGTTCGTAATCCGTTACTTCAGCGTCGGTTGGTTCAACCAAAGCATCACCGTTGATACCATCTAAGACGACCGTGTCGCCCGCCTTGATATCAGCTGTGGCTGATTCGGAACCAACGACCGCTGGAATTTCAAGCGTCCGTGACATGATAGCGGAGTGACTCGTCCGACCACCAATATCAGTAATGAAGCCCTTAACATACTTACGATCAAGTTGAGCAGTATCACTAGGTGTTAAATCGTGGGCAACCACGATAACTTCGGAGTCAATCAAAGCTGGACTTGGTAAGGTAACCCCTAACAAATGACTTAAGACCCGCTTCGTCACGTCGCGAATATCACCGGCTCGTTCTTGCATATATGCATTATCCGTCATTGCTTCAAACATTGAAATGAAAGTATCCGTAACTTCCTTCAAGGCTTCTTCGGCATTGACTTTATCATCCTTGATTTTACCTTCAATTTGTCCAAGCATTTCTGGGTCAGACAAAATGGTGATATGAGCTTCAAAAACTTCTGCTTCTTCTTCACCCAAGTTTTCAACCGCTTTGTCTTTAATGACCTTTAGTTCTGCCTTGGAAGCATCAAAAGCATCATGTAACCGTGCAACTTCAGCATCCGTATCGGAGACCGTTGTTTTTTCGAATGATAAATCTGGATCAACTAGCATATAGGCCTTAGCAATTGCGATACCATCACTGGCCGTAATTCCTTTTAGTACCTTTTCAGCCATTATTCAGATAATCCTTCTTTCTTCATCGTTTCAGTTAAAGCTGCAATAGCGTCGGCTTCGTCGGCACCTTCTGCAGAAATGGTAACGTCAGCATCTTTACCAACACCGAGTGACATAACACCCATGATGGACTTCAAGTTAACTGACTTGTCTTGGTATTGCAACGTAATTTCTGAGTTGAACTTACTTGCTGATTGTACCAATAAAGTAGCTGGACGTGCGTGGATACCAGTGTCTGCGATTACGTGAAATTCTTTCTTTTCCATAACTATTCGATCTCCTTCAAGATAGATAAATTTAAAATTGGTTCCGAGTGAATTCGAGTTGCCGCCAACACGTCTACTCAGGAGCCCTTAATAATGATGATAGCAATTATCCAATTAAAATACAAGCCCTTTCATTCAAGCTAGGCCTATTAATTGGTTGCTGTACCATCCTTCTCAAAATGGTAAACAATGCGGCCATCGAGGTCCGCCGTGCCAATCACTCTCTTCCGATACTCATACTTCATATACGCATCGTGAAAAGCCATGAATTCTTCCGGCATCACGGTGAACGTTTCCTGTTCACCCGTGCGTAACGCTTCCATTAATTGGGTATAATCCGTTGCCAATTCATTGCCACCTCCTCAAAGTCTGGTTAAGCCATCGCTGCACCATTCTTTTGACGTTTCAGGCCCGACCTTCCGCCGCTCACTAACAGCTGACGGCTGCTAATGAAAAGCCGTGCTCAAAACATCAAAACTGGTCAGGCGCAATCCATGCAAAAAAACCGCTTTGTACTATAATATAGACAGACGGTTGCATCCGGACTGTTACTAGCCAGATAATTAATATACAACGAATCCGGTTACATGACAAGCCATGAGTTGCAACTATCCAGACTATTCGGAAATAACTAAATTAATACAACCTGCCGCAAGATGGTCAGACAATTTCCAGTTTTGATTTTGAGACTTTTCGCTTGCAACGGTCCGTAAATTCGCTATACTAATAGTCAAAGGTCAACAAAGGTCAAACAAATCCTTGAACCTTTAACTATAGCCCTAGTGGTTTAGTTATATTTCTGATGCGAAAGGTGTGTGACAGCATAATGCTTTGTGACAATTGCCATAAGAACGAAGCGACGATCCATTTATATACGAGCGTCAACGGTCAGCGGCGACAAATCAATCTTTGTCAAAATTGCTATCAACTGCTAAAGAATCAGGAACAGCAACCAAATAACGGAGTTGGAGGTGCTGATATGGCACAAGATCCATTCGGTTTTGGTGGTCTTGACGACATTTTCCGTGCAATGCAGGGCGGCGTTGATTCCAATAACGCTTACCGGCAGCAACAGACCCCACCGACCCAGCCAGCTGGTCCTAATGGTGGCGGCAATCGTCGTGGCAATAACAACGGCGGTGGCCTCCTTGGCCAATATGGCTTCAACTTAACGGCGCAAGCCAAGCAGGGTAAAATCGACCCGGTCATCGGTCGCGATAACGAAATCAACCGTGTTATCGAGATCTTGAACCGCCGGACGAAGAACAATCCTGTTTTGATTGGTGAAGCCGGGGTTGGTAAGACGGCGGTCGTGGAAGGCTTAGCACAGAAAATCGTTGCTGGTCAAGTTCCACAAAAACTGTTAGATAAAGAAATCATTCGTTTGGACGTGGCTTCCCTTGTTCAAGGAACCGGGATTCGCGGCCAGTTCGAACAACGGATGCAACAATTAATGAAGGAAGTTCAGAGCAATCCGAACATCGTCCTCTTCATTGACGAAATCCATGAAATCATGGGTGCCGGCAATGCTGAAGGCGGTATGGACGCTGGCAACGTTTTGAAGCCGGCCCTTGCCCGTGGTGATTTCCAATTAGTTGGGGCAACCACCTTAAATGAATACCGGGACATCGAAAAGGATGCCGCCCTCGCCCGTCGGTTCCAACCAGTGACGGTCAACGAACCAAGCGTCGAAGAATCCATCAAGATTCTCAAGGGTATTCAAAAGAAGTACGAAGATTACCATCACGTGAAGTACGACGAAGATGCAATCGTCGCTGCGGTCAAGTTATCGAACCGTTACATTCAAGACCGGTTCTTACCTGACAAGGCCATCGACTTACTCGATGAAGCTGGTTCACGTAAGAACTTGACTTTGAAGACGGTCGATCCTAAGACGATTCAGGAAAAGATCGACGAAGCGGAGAAGCAAAAGCAGGATGCCTTGAAGAAGGAAGACTACGAAAAAGCTGCTTACTATCGTGATCAAGTCGCTAAGTTGGAAAAGGCTAAGCCTGATGAAAATGCAGACCAGCCTAACAACGACACGGCCACTGTGACCGTCAAAGATATGGAACAAATCGTTGAAGAAAAGACGAGTATTCCAGTCGGTGACTTACAAGCTAAGGAACAAGCGCAAATGAAGACCTTGGCCCCTGACTTGAAGAGTAACGTCATTGGTCAAGACCAGGCAGTTGACGCCGTTGCCCGCGCGATTCGTCGTAACCGGATCGGTTTGAACGGCACTGGTCGGCCAATCGGTTCGTTTATGTTCGTCGGCCCTACTGGTGTTGGTAAGACGGAACTTGCTAAGCAATTAGCGAAGGAACTATTTGGTTCAGAGGATGCCATGATTCGCTTTGACATGAGTGAATACATGGAACCACATTCAGTGGCTAAGTTGATTGGTTCACCGCCTGGCTATGTTGGGTATGAAGAAGCCGGTCAGCTTACTGAACAAGTTCGTCGTCACCCATACAGCTTGGTCTTACTAGACGAAGTTGAAAAGGCCCATCCCGATGTCATGCACATGTTCCTGCAAATTCTTGACGATGGTCGTTTGACCGATTCTCAGGGTCGGACCGTCAGCTTCAAGGATACCATCATCATCATGACGTCTAACGCCGGTACTGGTGACAGTGAAGCTAACGTCGGTTTCGGTGCTGCAGCTGAAGGTAAGACGCACGACATTACTAGTCGGTTAACGGATTACTTCAAGCCTGAATTTCTGAACCGGTTCGACGACATCATTCAATTCAACGCCCTTTCCAAGGAAAACTTGATGAAGATCGTTGGCTTGATGATTGAAGACGTCAATGGCATGCTCGCTAACCAAGGGTTGCACGTTCATGTTACTGAACCAGTTGAAGAAAAGCTCGTTGAATTGGGCTACAACCCACAAATGGGTGCTCGTCCACTTCGGCGTGTCATTCAAGAACAGATTGAAGACCGCATCGCTGACTTCTATTTGGATCACGGCGATGTTAAGAACATGGTCGCTAAGGTTGAAGACGGCAAGATCGTCTTAGCTGCGGAGACTAAGGCTGAATAATTGAGGCTTTAAAAAGGTAGGTTAATGCCCGGATTTACGTCCGGCATTGACCTACCTTTTTTATTCTGCAAACACGTTGTGCGTGTAAATGCTGTAAAATATCATCATATCGGTTAAAAGATTGCCTGAAGGACAGAACTCTAATATTCAATACGCGTTGTGCTAGTTATTCTTTAGCCTTAAAGATGGTTAAATCATGCTATTTTATAAGTTCAAGATCTGCCAGCTGAGACCCGCTGGAAACAGTGCGAGTTAGCGTAAACCTGCTGTGATAGGGTCGTCCTATGTCGGCTTCCAGGTATTTCTGACAACGCTGGAACGCGATGGAGACAGATTTAAGCCGAAAGCCCACGTCTTAAATACTGGTCTTCCACTAACCAAGCACACAACGCTTGCTAAGTGGAATTTCATCGCTGAGCATTGTCAGAAACACCTTCCAGCCTGAATTGTATTCGAAAGACAGACATGTGCGGACTCAACTTTTTGTGGGATTAGTCGTTGGTTTCCGGGGACACGGTCATTTTGATATTTAACTGTGAGACTAGTTCTAACAATAACCAAGCTTTCTGACCCATGATCTAATGCTTCGAACACGTGTCCTCACTGAAAATGTGAGATTTTTTCTCTAATCGCCTGAGATAGCAAAGTTTCAAATTGTCAGTACAGGTGAGTTTATTGACTAAATTCAAGACTAGTGTCCGCTGGAAGTATTGAAAAATATTCAGGTAATCCTCTCAGTACTTAAATGCCATAAAGCATCATCGATACCGATTAAAATTTGCCTAAAGGACCAGCTGCTAAACGTTCAGCGGTTAATTGTACCAAGATAGGTGGCCGTTCATCTGCCATTCGAGCGGCTTCCCGACTGGAGGGGCCGGCTGACGAACAGCAATCAAAAACAGTACGATTTAATCATGATCCATGACAATTAACTAATACAATGTGTATTCCAAGTATTCATTCGACATTATTCTATTTCAGCCCTTTTCCTAAGCAAGATAGCAATGGATATAGACCGTAATCGGCAATTCTCCTAAATACTTCTCCATCAGTGGCTTAACTTCTCGCTCCCAGTCAAGACCACCATTGCCGGCACCCAACTGTGGAAATGAAATAGATTCGATGCCCTTTTCCTGATAAGTCGCGACAAACTTCTGTAGCCCGACCTCGATATAGGCTAATTGCGATTTATTTCGCCAATTCTTTTTCGTTGGAAAATTTAAAACCCACTTTCCTGGTGTTTTGTATAGATAAAGTTTTCCGACTGTCAGCGCCCCACTGTCGCAAAAGTGTGGATAATTGGTAAACATTTCCGGATATCGTTGCTTGAATTGAAGTGCCAGCCCTTTTCCCATCACCCCAACGGTATTGACAGGATTCACTAGCACTTGAGCAGGACTGTCAAAAAGACTTGATTCAACGTACATGATCATTATTCGCCCCCCGTATTCATCTTTTTCGAAACAACCCATCCGACAAGCCTTTAGCCAACACTACCTATACCCCCAACCGAAAGTCCCACAACTGCTGTTCCATATTATCACGCTCGATACCAATATAGCGCTTGGTGACCTGCTCACTGGAATGGTTAAAAATCATCATCAAGCTGGCAATGTCATGAGTTTGTTGATAATAATGATAACCAAACGTCTTACGTAATGTGTGGGTGCCGATGTCATCTCGTTCGAGAAAATCACTGGCGGTCTGAAAGATGCGGTAGACGCCGTTGACAGTTAGCGCCCCACCTCGACCACTACAGAACAGTGGCTCACTGGGAGCTCGGTACTGAGTGAAATGTAATAATTCCGACTTGAGATTTTTCAAGAATAACCAGCGTTTCTTGCCAGTTTTCTGTTCAATGATCATGACTCGTTCTTTGCCCCGAACTTGGCCGACTGTTAACCTCAAAATATCACTCATCCGCAGACCGGTATTGATGCCGACTAGCACGATCATCCGATTGCGTTCCCCATAACGCGCTTGCGAGACGGCCCATAAAAAATCATCGATTTCCTGGGACGTCCGCAGTGGTTCTACATTATAATGCATACGCTCGCTTACACCTCAATTAATTTTATTCAGTTCAAATTGCTTAACCTAGCTTAAACTAACCCACGCTATTTTTAATGAATTATGCTCATCCCCAGGTCAATATTGCTCAACGTAAAAACGCGGGCCAAAGAGAATCAACCCTTTGTCCCGCACTTTATTTTCATATTCGCTTAATTAGCCGCATTGGCCCCCGCCTTAGGGCTGCAGCGTTGATAATTGACTCGCTAATTGAGTTGCTGGTGCTGAATCCAGTGACTGGGTCAACTGTTCATCAACTGCCTTCATCCGCTCCTGACCAGTCTTCGTCAACGTTAAAACACGTAGCCGCCGATCTTGCTTGATGGGCTGACTCTTCAACCAACCTTGGGTAATCAACGTCCCAATATTTTGAGCTAATGACGCTTTGGCGACATTCAAAGCAGTGGCGACATCGCCGATTTGGATTCCTGGGCGCTGTTCGACGTAAACTAAGATTCGCAATTCGTTTAAGCTCAATCCCGTCATCGACGACCAATTAGACGTGAGCCGCTTAAGGTCACGTTCCAGGTGCATAATATTCATAATATAGTTAATTGGTTGTTGCATACTAACAGCATCCTTCCTGAATTTCACTCTTTCTCATCAACTATCCAAAGAAATCAAAACCTACTCGCATGATTTTTAAAAAAATAGTGCGAAACAGTTCTTATCATGTCAGTCTTTATGATACGTTTCGTTTAAACAAAAAAATAACAGTATCCACCGTGACCTCAATTAATTCAACGATGTACACGCAATATTCTTTTAAAAATGGTGCGAATCAATTATTAAGATGAATAGTTTGTTAACAAGCTTTATTAACGTTATTATTATTACATAATTACAAGTTTTACACAAATAACTTTTACTGCAGGTAACCGTTGAATCCGGCAAGGAACCCCGCTATCCCTTGTCAATACAAGCATTATACGCCACTCAGCATTAATATCGCAAAAATATTAAATTTATATTTCAAGTTAACATGAGTTAATTATAATGGTTGTTAATTAATAAGCTTATCAGATGAAAATCAAAACGGACGGCGAAGCATCCTCGCTCGCCGTCCGTTTCAATGTGTTTATTCAGAGAATTCCGTAATCAAACCAGCGTCAATGGCTCGCTTGGTGTAGATAGGAACCTCATCTTCAGTTGCCCGGACAAAGTGTCCTGGGGCAATTTCAACCATCCGGCGCTTCTTGCCATCGTGTTCGGTCGTCTCATCGTAAGGCACTTGCTTACGGTTACGTTCGAACTCAGGGTCTGGCACGGGTACCGCTGAAATCAGACTTTCAGTGTACTTGTGTAGCGGATGATTATAAACTTCATCAGCTGGACCAATTTCTAGAATCTTCCCGTAGTGCATGACGCCGATGCGGTCACTGATGTACTTGACCATTGACAAGTCATGGGCGATGAACAGATACGTCAAATTCTGCTTAACTTGGAGTTCCTTCATCAAGTTAACCACTTGAGCTTGAATCGAAACGTCCAGTGCTGAGATTGGTTCGTCAGCGATGATGAATTTAGGTTCAACAGCTAGCGCGCGGGCGATCCCGATCCGTTGCCGTTGCCCACCAGAGAATTCATGTGGATACCGGCTGGAATGGTCCTTGTTCAGGCCAACCGTTTCTAGCAAGTCTTCCACCTGCTTGGTCCGGTCGTCATCATCCTTGGCTAAGCCGTGAATATCGATACCTTCAGCGACAATATCCTTGACCTTCATCCGTGGATTCAGTGACGCGTATGGATCTTGGAAAATCATCTGAATCTCACGCCGAAATTCATGCCGTTCTTTTTTCGTGCGTAATTTAGAGACGTCTTTCCCATTAAAAATGATTTCACCATCAGTCGGTTCATATAGATGAATGATTGAGCGGCCGGTCGTGGTCTTCCCTGAACCGGATTCACCAACTAGACCGAACGTTTCACCTTCATAAATGTCAAAGGAGACGTCGTCAACGGCCCGGACTTCATCTTTTTTGCCGACATTAAAGTATTGCTTTAAATGGCGAACTTCTAGAATTTTCTTACGTTCTTCAGGCATGTCTACTTACTCCTTTGCTGCAGGATCTGGAATTGGTGGTTGTGGCTTTTGCATCGCCGCAAACTTTTGTTGCCGCCGGACGATTTCGGCCGGTGGTGTGACTTTAGGTGCGTCTGGATGAAGCAACCAGGTCGCCGCATAGTGCGTATCTGATACTTTGAAGAACGGTGGTTCCTTTTCAGTATCGATCTTCATGGCGTAGTCACTCCGCGCTGCAAAGGCGTCCCCGACTGGTGGTTCCAGTAAATCAGGTGGCGTCCCTGGAATAGCAGACAACGAGCCACTTTCCGTATCCAACGTCGGCATTGAGTTCAATAAGCCCCACGTATATGGATGTTGGGGATTGAAGAAGATTTCATCGACCGTGCCGTATTCCACGATTTTACCCGCGTACATAACGGCCACTCGGTCAGCCATCCCAGCCACGACACCCAAATCATGAGTGATGAAAATGATGGAAGTATCGATACGGTTCTGTAAATCCTTCATCAAATCCAGAATCTGTGCTTGAATCGTCACGTCCAACGCAGTGGTTGGTTCGTCGGCAATCAGCACTTCTGGGTAGCAGACCAGCGCAATCGCAATCACGATCCGTTGCCGCATCCCACCAGAGAATTGGTAAGGATAATCATTGATGCGGCCTTCAGGATTAGTGATCCCAACCAACTTCAACATTTCCAAAGCTTGCGCAATGGCTTCTTTTTTCTTCAACCCTTTATGTTTCATCAACGGTTCGGCGATTTGCATCCCGATCCGCATCGTCGGGTCTAATGAAGTCATCGGATCTTGGAAGATCATGGCAATATCCTTACCACGAATATTCTGCATTTCCTTTTCAGACTTCTTAATAATATCTTCACCGTGGAACATGATCGATCCACGTTTAATTTCAGCATTCGGTGCCAGCAAGCCCATCAGTGAACGGGTCGTCACTGACTTACCAGACCCTGATTCACCAACGATGGCCAAGGTTTCACCCTTACGTAAATCAAAGCTAACGTCACGGATGGCTTTAACTTCGCCCGCATAAGTGTGGAAATTGATTTCCAAGTTACGGACTTCAATGACATTTTCCGGTTTATCCATAGTTCTGCCGTCCTCCTAACGTTTCGACTTTGGATCAAACGCATCGCGCATCCCGTCACCTAACAAGTTGAAGGCGAGCATCAGGATAATCAGCACGATGGCTGGGTACCACATCTGGTATGGCAAGAATTGGAAGTTCTTCTGCCCATCGGAAATCAAGGTCCCCAATGAAGCTTGTGGTGAACTGATCCCAATCCCGATATAACTCAAGAACGCTTCGAAGAAGATCGCACTTGGAATCGTGAACATCGTTTGAATGATGATGACACTTGAAAGGTTAGGTAACAAGTGTTTCCAAGCAATTTTGACTGGCGATTCACCTAAGGTCCGCGCCGCCAAAATAAAGTCTTGGTTCTTCAGTTGCAACGTCTGCGCACGAGTCAAACGGGCCATCGTGGTCCACCCGGTAATCGCGATCGCCGCGATGATGGACGCCATCCCGGTCTTCGTGAAGGCCGTTGCCATTAACACCATGATAACTAATTGAGGGATGGACGAGAGGATTTCAATCACACGTTGCATGAACAAATCGACTCGCCCACCTTTCCAACCGGAGAGTATCCCGAACCCGACACCAATCGTCAAGTCAATCAAGGTGGCAATCAACGCAATTTCAAGGGAAATCCGCGTCCCATACATAATCCGCGCAAGCAAGTCCCGACCTAGATAGTCAGTCCCTAAAATGTAGTGCACATCAGACTTAGCACCCGCTGCGGCATAGGCATCGACATCCTTACCAGATTGCGTCAAGTGACCATTCAACCCATGAATGTTCACACCCGGAATCTTCGGTGGTAAGTTAGCGTACTTGGGTGCTTGGGCGTTCGGGTCAACGTGATACACTGCTCGACCACCGAAAGCCACTAAGAACAAGAACACTAACACGATAAAACTGACAAAGGCGGTCTTATTCGACTTCAGCCGCCGCCAAACGTCTTGGCCGAAAGTCAGCGAAGGCGCTGCGATCCGTTCATTATCAGGACCCGCTTGCTTGTCTAACGGCTCGAAGTCGCCGGGCTTAATTTCAATACTACTTGGATTTTCTGCCATTAACTAGTCCCCATTTCCACTTAAACGAATCCGCGGATCAATAATTCCGTAGACGATATCGGTCAACAATAATAGTAAGCAAAGCAGTGCTGAGTAGAAAATCGTCACACCCATGATGGTTGGGTAATCGTTAACCAAAATCGACTTAACGAATTGTTCCCCAATCCCGGGTACTGAGAAGATATTTTCAACAACCATGGAACCGGTCATCAACGCCGCAGCCAGTGGTCCAATCAAGGTGACCATTGGAATCAAACTATTTCGCAAGGCATGGTGATAAACGATGCCAAACTTCGATAGCCCTTTCGCCTTCGCAAGTTCAATATAATCTGAACTCAGTACATCGACCATGTCGGTCCGGATAAACCGCGCCGTTTCGGCCAACGGGCTTGCGGCCAGCGCCAGTGTTGGCAAGATCGTGTAAGCAAATCCTTCCCAACCAGCAACTGGGAACCAACCGACTTTTAAGCCCAGGTAATACTGTAGCAAGATGGCTAAGACGAAACTTGGTACCGCGATGCCTAAAATCGATAAAATCGTTGCTAAGCGGTCAGCCCAAGTATCTTTCTTGATGGCTCCCACGGCACCCAGGATAATCCCTAAGATAATCCCAACGACCAGTGCTTGGCCACCTAACTGCATTGACGGGCCCATCCGACTACCAATCAGATAGCTGACAGCTTGGTCAGAGAACTGGAAGGATAACCCCAGGCTCCCTTTGAAGATGCCGCCAATGTAGATGAAGTACTGCAACCAAACGGGTTTGTCCAACCCATATTGGGCTAAAATCGACGCTTTTTCACTCGGCGTCAATTTAGCTTCATTTTGAAGCGGAGTCCCAGGCATTAACTTCATTAAGAAGAACGTGGCGGTTGCCACAATGAATAATGTCAGGAACAAGTAAAATATCCGCTTTAAAAGATACTTTCTCATGAGAATTCCTCGCATTCTATTAAAATCGACTTAAAAAATAATGACATCCCTCATTATAAAACAAAATGGTAAGGATTAACAATGTGTCAATCCTTACCCCTTTGTTTCACATTCGTTCAGTTAAAGCACACACATTTTATTACTGTAGATTTACATCATTATTTAACAGACATGTACTTCAAGTTATATTGAGAACCGGCCGTGTTGTAAATGATGCCCTTGAGATTACTCCGTGTCAACGTTGCTGAAGCTTGTTGATAAATTGGGATGACCCCTTGATCATTCATCAATTGCTTTTCAGCCGCAACCATATCAGCCCAACGTGCACTCTTGTTGTTGGAGTCTGCGCCTTCAGCCTTCTTCACAGCTGAGTCGTATGCAGCACTGTCATACTTCCCGTTGTTGTATGAGTTGTCTGACGTAAAGAGTGATAAGAAGGAAATTGGGTCAGTGAAGTCAGCGTTCCATGCGGAGATAACCGTGTCAAAGTTTCCACTTTGTGACCGTTGCAGACGCGTCTTGAACGGTACATTTTGGTTAGAAACAGTTAAACCAGGTAATTTCTCCCAAGCCCCTTGAATGAATTCAGTTGACTTCTTGGCGCCATCGGTATCATCAGAAAGCAACTTGATGCTCAACTTGCTTTCGCCGATTTCCTTCATACCTTCTTTCCAAAGCTTCTTGGCCTTGGTTAAGTTGTATTCAACGGCAGATGGAACGGCAGCATCACTCGTGAAGTCTTTACCCGTCTTCGGATTCTCGGCTAAGTCTTCAGAAACATAACCTTTAGAAACGGTTGAACCGTTACCTAACGTATTGTTAACGTAGGACTTCCGGTTGATAGCTAGTGACAAGGCTTGACGAATCTTCTTATTCTTGAAGGCCTTTGCCAAGGTTGCGTTACTATCATCACGGTTGAATTCAACGTAGAACGTTGAAGCGGTCTTCCGAACTAAGTAGTTCTTGTCATTCTTGTAGTTCTTAACTTGTTCGTTGGAAAGTGTCGTAAAGTCGACCTTGTTAGAGTTGAACAAGTTCAAACCAGTTGAAGCGTCTTTGACAACTTGGTACTTGATAGAATCCATCTTGACGTTCTTCTTGTCCCAATAATCGTTGTTCTTCTTCAAGGTCCAAGAAAGGTTTGTCCCAGTCCAACCAGTCATCTTGTAAGGTCCGTTATAAACCATTGCCTTACTGCTTGTCCCATACTTAGAACCATACTTCTTGACCACTTTTTCATTTTGTGGGAAGAAGTTAACAAAGCCCATTAACTTGTCGAAATAAGCAATTGGTTTATCCAAGGTAACGGTCAACTTGTAGTCGCCATCAGCCTTGATCCCTAAGCTTGAAACTGGCTTCTTGCCGTTGACAATGGCGTCAGCATTTTTGATACCTGAATATAAGTATGCGTATTGTGACGCAGTCTTAGGATTAACGGTCCGTTGCCAACCATAAACAAAGTCTTTGGCAGTAACTTTATCACCGTTACTCCATTTTGCGTTCTTCCGTAAAGTGAACGTATATGTCTTCCCACCATTAGTAACTTTAGTGGATTTTGCAATTCCGGGAGTGACTTTACCGTTCTTCCCTAAACGATACAACCCTTCGTTGGTGTTATTCAGTGCATTAGAACTAACGACATCGGTAGATTTAGAAATATCCATCGTTGGTAATTCTGCTGATTCGGTCCAATTGGCCGTTTGCTTCGACGAACTTGATGAGCTCTTGCTTGAGCCACAAGCCGCTAAGAATAAGACGGATGCGCCAGCAACGACGGTTACTTTTGCAGCTGTTTTAAAATTCATAAAACCCAACCCCTAACCTTAAAATGATTTGTGTGTGCTTTTCCCTCGAAAAGTTAAAGTAATTGTATATTATAAATAAATTAAAATCAATCCTAAACTCTAATTTTTATCATTATTTCGTCATAATTATCTTAACTGTTCTGTTTTTTGACTATTATCCCCATTGATAAAGACGCTTTAAAACGCCGTCTTATCAGGATTTATCATCGCACAGGCGCGTTGAATTAGCAAGCGAATACAATCGGCAAATTTTCTTAATAAATAATTCTAATTTGGCAATTATTGCCCTCAAATTGACTTTTTTGCGTTAGTCAAAACAGCTAAAACCCCTGAATCAAAAAAAGAATGCTGATTTTTATCAGCATTCTCTTAATAATTATAATTGCACACATTGTGCTAGTTAATTGGGCATAAATCATGATTAAATTGTGCCGGTTTGGATTACTGTTCGTCAGCTAGTGAGCTCCTAGTCCGACTTCCGGGGCTGGCTGACAATTGTCGGAACACAACTTTCACATGTCCACCATTAAGCTTAGTATGTTTCAGGCCATTGCCCAGAATGCCTGGAAGCCGGCGTAGGACGTCGCCACCACAGAAAGTTTACAGTAACTCGCAGTGTTTCCAGCGAATCTCAGCTGGCCGCTTTTGACTTTCGAAGTTAATTTCCCAAATAGCCAATAATTGACGCAACGATCAGAATCACCAATACAACGGTCGTGATCCAGACATAGAGGCGGTCACGTTCAACGGCAAACGCGTAAATTGAGACAGCGACCCGCAATGTCGGCGTTAAAATCAATAGGAAGAGACCTAACATGATGACGGCATATGGTTTCAAGGCCACTACGCCAGCTAAAATAGCCGCAACGGTGTGGGGCTCCATGCCATTTGCATAGCCGCCATTACCCGTCATCAACATTAGTAGCATGCCGATGATAATCACAATCGCCGAAACAATCACGCCAATTCGTAAGATGTAGCCAATCATCATTTCAACGGCGTGCATTTCCTGTTCTTTCGTTGGTTTTTGCTTATCCATTAGATGGTCACCCCGAATCCTTTAGCAATCATTTGAATGCCCAGATAGAGCATGACTGGCACAAAAATCATTCGGATCAGGCGTGGTTTCAGCCGTGTCATGATGCGCGACCCAATCAAGGCCCCGACGATGATGCCAATAGCTAACGGCGCCGCAATCCCTGGTTTGATGGAACCATTAAAAAAGTAGACCATCGCGCTGGCAGCCGCCGTGACTCCCATCATTAGGTTAGAGGTCGCAGAAGACGGCTTGAGTGGCATGTGCATGATGGTATCCATGGCGAGGACTTTAAACGCCCCACTCCCGATACCGAGCAAGCCACTGGCAAACCCAGCACCGAACATCATCGTAAAACCACCAGGCACATTTTCGACCTGATAGTCGACTTGTTGTTTGAGCGCCTTATCATAGTAGGTGCCATTTAAATTCAACTTAGTTGCCAAGGCATCATCCTTGACTGTCGGTAACTCCCCCGTCTTACTCATCAACTTGCGAATCATGTTGTAGGTCGTAAAGACCAGTAACGCGCCAAATAAGAAGTACAGGAAGGTCGCATGCAGCACCCCGGTCAACACGGCCCCAAGGACGGCACCGACCGTGGTCGCAATTTCCAAAAACATCGCGACCCGTAAGTTCAACATTTCATCCCGCAAATAAGCGATGGTTGAACCCGAACTAGTCGCAATCACGGCAATGATACTTGCGCCAATGGCATATTTAATATCTAATCCCAGGCCTAATGTCAGAATCGGTGTGACGATCATGCCACCACCAATTCCTAAGACGGCCCCAAAAATACCGGCAATCACTCCGACACCGAGCATTAATGCCAACGAATAAATCATCCTACTCACCTTCACCCTTTAAATTTCAATAGTAAGTGTACCATTTAATTAAGGGCATATCTAATTTTTAAATATCCAGACTTGAAACACCAACATGACAGCATTTAACAACATTTTCATTGAAATAAATCATCTCACTGAGAAATTGGCTGTAACCGCCATCAAGTGCGTCAATCCGGCAATCTCTGTTTTAATTGCGATTAAATTTTTAGATAGCTAATTAATGAAAGTTGTCTAACGGTCGTGCTTGCTCAAATTGGGCCATAAACCCAGCCACTAACGGCGTTTCCAAAGCTTCGTTGGTCGTCACTAAGGCTAAATGCGTTTCGAACCGGTGATCAGCCAACGACCGAATCAGCACGTCCCCGCTGTCATAAGTTTCTGCTAGTGAGCGTGGTACCAGGGCAACACCTAATTGGCGGCTGGCCCAATGCATCGCGGTCCGCGCGTCGTCACAGGTCATCAAGTAGTGCGGCGTTAAGCCCGCTTCCAAAAAAGCGACGTGAAAGAGCTCGTTAAAACGGCGATACTTGATCAATGGTAACGGTGCTAAGTCACTCAAGCGTAACTGGCGCCGATGGGTAAACTGCGTGTACTGCTTGGGCAACACCGCCGCCATGCGCTCCGACGGAAAGTAGCTACACACCAGATGCTGCCCGTTGAATGGCGTTCGTAACACCGCCACGTCCAGTAATCGTTTGTGCAAATCATCCAGTAGCTCGTAAGTATTGCCCTCCGTCACGGACAACTGCACGTCCGCATGCTGCTGTAACCACTTGCGCAGCGCCGGATTCGGGATCACTCCCGCCGAAGAAGACACGGTTCCGAGATTGATGGTCCCAGTAATCCCATGTGCCAAAGCGCGGACTTTATTTTCGGCCGTCGCTGACAATTGCGTCAGTTGTTGGGCATAGCCAACCAATAGTTTGCCAGCAGCCGTCACCGTCACGCCCTGAGGTAGCCGGTTGAATAGCGTCACCCCGAGTTCTTGCTCCAGTTGTTTGATTTGATAACTCAATGGTGGTTGAGCGACGTGTAACCGTTTGGCCGCTGCCGTCATCTGCCCCTCTTCAGCCACCGCCAAGAAATAGCGTAATTGTTTCAAATTCATTTTTCAGGCCCCCTCGTCATACAATCTTAGTATACACGACTCTGAAAAATGGAAGTTTACAATTTATTTAAGGCGTGTCAGAAGCCTGGTGAATGCGTTATACTAGTGATAATTAATTTATTAATGAAAGGAGTGGTCACGTGTCGTTTCTTGACCGGCTAAAAGGGATGCTACACGCATTAAATAGTACCGAAGCTAGCACCGAAACTACCGCGGCGTCTACGGAAGAAGCTGCGCCCCGGGCCATCATCGCACAGCGCGCAGACACTCCGGCGACCAATCAAACCGAAGCACTGATCTTGGTCCACCATTTAGACCAAGCTGGTAACACGCTACAACCAGCCGACATGATTGCGGGAACTATTGGTGAAGAAATCCACTTGCCCGCTGTCAGTATTGCTGGTTACCACCTCGTTAACATCGACGGCCTCACGCGCTGGTTCACCAAACCACAGGCCAGCATCACACTCACTTACGAGCGCCAAGCTGGTCAACCCGTCTGGATGTACGCCTACGATATTGACCGCCGCGAGCTGATTGGTCGGCCGACCATGTACCGGGGGAAACTAGGAACCCCTTACGAAGTCAGCGCACCGACCGTCGCCGGGTTTAAACTACTCCGCTCCGTGGGTGACGTGACTGGAGAGTACACGACGACTTCGAAGACCGTCCTGTTCTTCTATCGAAATGAGAACTGGCAACAGACCGACCTCAGCACTGGTTTTATCCAGATCAACCACGAGACCGCGGTCTATCCCTATCCAGGCGCAACGACCACCAACTACCTGACTAAATTACAGCCAGGTAGCACTTATAAAACATACATGCGCGTGCGCTTAGTGACGCATGAGACCTGGTATGCGATTGGTGACGACCAGTGGATTCCAGAGACCCATCTACAATTGACCACCGGCGACCAACTCTTACTCAAGCTCCCGGCTGGCTACCGCGTGCAGAATCAACGTCCGGTCCGGCAAACGGGGATCGTGAGCTTTGTTCCTGGTAAACAAGTGCATACGTACATTGAACCGTATGGCCGCTACTTAGCGACTGTTACCCACGGCGATCAAGTCAACTTAATCGAACGGTTAGCGGACGATAACGGTGTCGTCTGGTATCGCCTGCAAGACCAAGGTTACTTGCCCGGGCGTTACTTGACGCAATTGGACCCACCGTTTGCTTAACATACGAACTGAAGACAACGTCAAAAGGCATCGGTGATGCTCCCCAAACTTGGGGGTGTACCACTGATGCCTTTTTAACTTCCGAAATTAGGCGGGTTTGTCGACAACCATCCGCATCAATTCCGTCCCGCGATTAGTCAACAAGAAGCCCTGATCAACACCATGCATGAATACTAGCCCTTCAAATTCACGTTGGCCGGCAAAATTAGCCTCGCCGACTTGGTGCGCTGTCCAACGACCCCACTTCACGACAGGCAGTGAGGTGATACTTTCATCTGCCACCAAGTATAGCTTGCCGGTCGCTTCGTTATACCCCATCGATTGGGCAAAAAAGCCGGGATTATTGGCGAGTCCTTCTGTGGCCGCCTCGAAGTGTACACCCGTCGTCGCAATCGACCCGCGATACAAGTCGACTTTGCTGGTCCGCAACTGGCTAGCATGCGTCCAGTAATACGCGGTGCCGTTTTCATCAAACGCCAACTCATCGCCCAGATGTCCGCGGCCAGTCGTAAAGATTACGCGCGCATCGGGGGTGAGCGACTGCGTATTTAAACGAGTGATGGTGTCATCTTGGTTGCGTGCGGCGTTTGAAATGAACCACAGCTCGTTCGTCCGCGGATTAAGCGCTAATGACTGTGCATGTCCGGCAGTAAACTCGGGCCCAACCTCAATCGCCGCTAACACTTGGCGGTCAAACGCCGTCATTTTGCCATCAAACTGGTGCGCAGCGGCAACCCGTAACATCGCCATTTTGCCAGGTCGGCCAGCACCCAGCGCCAGCAGCCGTTGCCAGTCGTACCGCACGACCCAGCCGGCTTGTGACGCTTGCCCCGGTTGCTGGTCATCGACATACATGACGTATAAATAGCGATTATTCAGTGAAAAAGCGGCACTCTGCGGATCACCCAAGTTACGAGTCCCCAGTTGTTGCGGTAAATACAACGCCGTTTTGAAGTGGTAGTGGTCGCGATAACCGGCTTGCTGCAGCAAGGTATCCGGCTTATTTTGCACACCCATCGTGGCTAGATAGGCCGCCGTCGGATGAAAAATCACCCGCGGTTGCGTATACCGACCGGCACCCACTAGTGAGAGATAGCGGGATGTCCCCGCAGTAGTAATGGCAACTCGCCGTTGAAACGTCGTCTTGACCGACATCGGCGCTCGTTTCGGGGTGACGATGTCCTTTGATGAGGTGCCGGGCACATGAACGGCATCGGCTAAGACCCAGCCAGCGCGATGCAAATGTGGATTGCGCACTTGCCAGTACGTGACTAAGCGACCATTCTGTGTCACCATCACTTGGCCGACGCGCACCCACCCGGTCGTCAGCTTAGCGGTCCCGGTGGCCGTCAGATGCATCGTGGCATGGTTCAACTGATATAATTTCGTCTGCTTCTCCTGCAACGTGCAAGTACGAGCCGTCAACGGTTGCACCACGGGCCACCGTACCAGATTCGGTGCCGCGTGCGCTGTCGTGGTTCCCCATAATCCCAATCCAACCAATAACCCCAATAAGCCCCGCATACTTCGCTTCATCTTAATCGCCCCCATTATCCATTGTCACTGATTGTAGCGTAAGTCCAGTGTGGCCGCTGATTGCAACGGTTGGTTCACATGGTAACTTTACGTGATCATTGTGAGGCTGTACCTAACAGTAAAACGTAATCTGCGCTAGTTATTCCTTGGCATTAAAGATGATTAAGGCATACCCTTTTCTAAGGTCAAGTGCTACCAGCTGAGACCCGCTGGAAACAGTGCGAGTTACTGTAAACTTGCTGTGGTGGATGCTTCCTAGTCCGGCTTCCAGGCATTCTGGGCAATGGCCGGAACGCGGTGGACACAGATTTAAGCCGAAGCCCACGTCTTAAATACTGGTCTTTCACTAACCAAGCAAAGGGCGCTTGCTAAGTGAAATTTCACCACTTGGCCTTGCCCGGAACACCTTCCTGCCGGGGACAGTATTCGAAAGGCGGACATGTGCGGACTCAACTTTCTGTTGGATTAGTCGTTGGTTCCTTGAGATAGAGTGAATTTGACATTAACTGTTAGATTGTTTTCTAACAATCGCTAAACTTTCTTTCCCATGGTTCAGTTTTTCGAATCAGGAGCTTCACGGAAACTGTCAGAACTTCTTCTGAACGTCTGAGTTAGTAAAGCCTCAAATTATAAACGAAGGTAATTTTATCGGCTGAATTCAAAGCTAATCGCCATTAAAATTAGTCAATAATACTCAAGTACCATAAAGCGTTAACGATACTGATTAATTATTTGCTTGAAGGACCAGTCAGTTAATATTCGGTGGTCAATTATACCCAGATAGGTGGCCGTTCATCCGCCATTCGAACGGCTTCCCGACTGTAGGGGCTGGCTGACAATGCTCAAGGGCGAAATTCTTCTTGTCCGGGCGGTTTTCCCGGGCTAGAAGAAGACTCGTATTTGAAATTGCGCAGTGGGGTTCTGCGTG
>ERZ505992.68-NODE-68-length-28261-cov-8.15376_pt1 | contig 28261 bp, 24 predicted proteins | sample MGYA00513685_ERZ505992 | MGnify/ENA metagenome assembly ERZ505992
CAGCCAGCGTGAAAGACCAGTATTTAAGACGTGGGTTGTCGGCTTAAATCTGTGTACCACGTTTCGTCCATATCGCAGCCAGCGTGAAAGACCAGTATTTAAGACGTGGGTTGTCGGCTTAAATCTGTGTCCACCACGTCACGGCCATTGCCCAGAATGCCTGGAAGCCGGCCTAGGACGTCTCCACAACAGCAAGTTTACGCTAAGTCGCACTTTTTCCAGCGGGTCTCAGCTGACAGCACTTGAACTTAGAAATTGGCACGTTTCAATCATTCTTAATGCTAATTCGCAATCAGCATAACACGTTCGCTGATGGTCTGTTTATGATTACTGTAACGCAGTAGGTTGTGAAGCACAATTGAAGTGGACCAATTGTGTCGTTTAAAGAGGGACGACCTGAGCAACATTCCAAATTTGTTAGTACCAAGTCCTATTGAGAAACATTAAAAAGCCGCTTCAAGAATCAACATGGATTCTTGAAGCGGCTTGAAGTGTGCAGTAATGCTGGTCACGTCTATAAGGCAAGCTGTGACTAACTGTGACTAAGATTATTGGTTCGCAAAGTAAGTACTGAGACCAGCATAGACGGCGTGTGCGACTTCTTGTGGATACTTCTTAGAACTGATCGTCTTGAAGTCGGATTTATCATTGATATAGCCGAGTTCCATCAAGACGGATGGTCGCGAGTTATCACGGATAACTAAGAAGTCACCGAATTCAGTCCCTTTACTTGGGAGCGGCAGACCTTCAACTTTACTATTTAACGCCTTGGCTAATGCCAGCGAGGTGGACTTGTGATAGTAATAAGTCGTAATCCCAGATGCGGTATTTTTTTCCGGTGAACTATCAAAGTGGAAACTAATGAAGGCATCCGCATGCAACTTGTTGGCGATGGCCGGACGTGCGCTGAGGCCAACGTATTTATCACTATCCCGTGTCAGGACGACGTGGGCACCTGCTGCCCGTAGCTTTTTAGCCACTGCTTTAGCGACCCGTAGCGTATACGTTTTTTCCATCTTGCCCTTATTGGAGAGGGCGCCGGAATCGGAACCACCGTGGCCGGGGTCTAAAACGATGGTGGCGTCCGAAATTTTAGTGGTCTTCGCTAACTGACTGTTGTGTTCATTGACGAGCCAGCTGGCGATCCAGCCAAATTTATGATCAGCATAGCGAACGTATAACCAATTATTCTTGCGTTTCATAATGTGGACTTTTGTCCCTTTGGCCGTGGTATCTTCGATGGCATAACTCATCCCGGGACCATTCCGGATATTGACGTTCGCGATATTAACGGTGGCCGTATTGTTGGTCGCTAGTAAGATCACGAATCCAATTACCAGGCCGATAAAAATCACAGTCACGGTAATTTGACGCCAAAATTGTTTAAGAACTTGCATGGATTGTCACCAACTAAATTTAAGATAATTGCAATTTAAAGTGCTGCAAATAGTATACCAAAAAAATCAGCACGCGACGAAAACTTGGCAGAAATTTAACGAGAGTCGTTGACTTTTAAGCGAATTTCGTGTAACTTTAACCATATATTAATCAATCGACCGCAGAGAAAGTAAGAGCATTGTGCCACACTTTAACCAGAGACCGGTAGTGCTGAGAATTCCGGATAGTGAGCAATGAGGAGACGCTTTTGAGGTGAACGGCAGCGTTCCGCCTGTGATTACAGACGTTATCAATTAGTACTCAATAAAGGTGGTACCGCGCAATTGCGCCCTTGGTAAATAATCAAGGGCGCTTTTTTTGTCGATTGCAATCAAAGGGAGGAACCAATTAATGAGATATCAACGGCCTAAAGGCACCGCCGACATTTTGCCTGGCGATAGTGAAAAATGGCAATACGTTGAAGCAACGGCCCGCGCCGTCTTCAAAACTTATCAGTTTAAAGAAATTCGCACACCAATGTTTGAAAACTTTGAAGTCTTCTCACGTTCAGCTGGCGACACATCAGATATCGTGACTAAGGAAATGTATGATTTTCACGATAAGGGTGATCGGCACATTACGTTACGGCCAGAAGGTACGGCCGGCGTGGTCCGTGCATTTGTCGAAAACAAATTATATGGGCCACAAGTTTTAAAACCTTATAAAGTCTATTATATGGGACCAATGTTCCGCTATGAACGGCCACAATCTGGTCGGTTACGTGAATTCCATCAACTCGGGGTCGAAGCCTTTGGGAGTGAAAGCGCCGCGCTAGACGTTGAAGTAATCGCAATGGGATTCAACTTGCTCAAGAAGTTTGGCCTCAACGACTTAAAATTAGTTATCAATACGCTGGGAGACCAACAGACGCGTGATGACTACCGCCAAGCACTGATCGATTACTTGGAACCACACTTTGACGAATTGAGTGATGATTCTAAGGAACGGCTCCACAAGAATCCATTGCGGGTACTGGATAGTAAGGCACCAGAAGATCAACAGTTCGTGGCCGATGCGCCATCGATCTTAGATTATTTGACGCCTGAAGCGCAGGAACACTTTGATCAAACCAAGACGTACTTGGATGCGCTCGACATTCCATACGAAATTGACGCGACGATGGTCCGCGGGTTGGATTATTACAACCACACGATTTTTGAAATCATGACGCATTCCAAAGCACTCGGCAAAGGTTACACGACGATTTGTGCTGGTGGCCGGTACAACGGGTTAGTCAAGGAACTCGGTGGCCCTGAAGTCTCAGGTGTTGGCTTTGGTTTGGGTGTCGAACGCCTGTTAGTGTTGATGGACGCCGAAAACATTGAAGTCCCAACTGATGACCAACTTGATGTTTACGTCGTTGGTATCGGCGACGAAGCTAGCGCGACGACTTTGAAACTCGTTCAGGCGTTACGGGCCGCTGGTTACAAGGCTGAACGGGATTACTTGGACCGCAAGCCAAAAGCACAGTTTAAGAGTGCTGACCGCTTGAATGCCCGTTACACGATGACGGTTGGTGAAGCTGAATTAGCCGAACAAGCCGTTAATTTAAAGGCGATGGCAACTGGTGATGAGACCAAGGTTGCAATGGCCGATATTTATCAAGATGCTCACCAAGTTTTAGATAAGTAATAAGGGACGGCAAATTTGCCGAAAGAGAAGAAGGAGGAAGCATGTTATGAAACGTACCACATATGCAGGCCTTATTAATGAAGATTATTTAGGCCAAACGGTCACCTTACAAGGTTGGGTCCAAAAGCGGCGTGACCTTGGCAATCTGATTTTTATTGATTTACGGGACCGTGAAGGCATTGTTCAATTAGTGTTCAGTCAGGAATTCTCAGCGGATGCATTAGCAGTTGCTGATGAATTACGGGGCGAATACGTGATCGAAGTCCAAGGAACGGTGGTTAATCGGGACGCCAAAGCTGTGACTGACCGGATGAAATCAGGTAAGGTGGAAGTTGAAGTCCACGATGCTAAGATTTTAAACAAGGCCAAGACACCGCCATTTTATATTCAAGATGACATCAATGTGTCGGATGAATTACGGTTGAAATATCGCTACTTAGACTTACGCCGGCCTGAAATGCAACGGAGCTTGAAGATTCGTAATGGCATTACCCAAGCGGTGCACAGTTACTTTGATGCCAATGGCTTTTACGACATTGAAACGCCATTCTTGACCAAGTCAACACCTGAAGGGGCCCGGGACTACTTAGTGCCATCACGGGTGCACCAAGGCCATTTCTATGCCTTACCACAATCACCCCAGTTATTTAAGCAATTATTGATGGGTGCCGGCTTTGACCGCTACTATCAAATTGCCCGTTGTTTCCGGGACGAAGACTTACGTGGTGACCGCCAACCAGAATTCACCCAGATCGATATGGAAACGTCTTTCTTGAGCGCTGAAGAGATCCAGTCATACACCGAAGGCTTGATCAAACAAGTCATGAAGCAGGTCAAAGGCATCGACATCAAGACGCCATTTACCCGCCTCACTTGGCAAGAAGCCATGGACCGGTTTGGTTCTGAAAAGCCAGACGTGCGGTTCGGTATGGAATTAAAAGACATGAGCACAGCGGTCGCTAAGGCTGGTTTCAAGGTCTTTGATAATGCACTTGAAAATGGTGGTATGGTCAAGGCGATTGCCGTTCCTGGCGGGGCTGACCATTATTCACGTAAGCAGATCGATACCTATACGGACTATGTCAAACGCTTTGGCGCAAAGGGCTTAGCCTGGATGAAGGTCACTGACGACGGCTTCAGCGGTCCAGTGGCGAAGTTCTTTAAGAATGACGGGGACTTTGAAGCGATTACGACTGCTGCCGGGGCCAAAGCGGGCGACTTGTTGCTATTTGCTGCTGACAGTTTCAAAGTGGTTTCTGACACGCTCGGCTATCTCCGGAAGGCCATCGCCAAGGAACTGGACTTGATTGACGAAAATCAATACGCCTACTTGTGGGTCGTTGACTGGCCATTGTTCGAATATGATGAAGGCATCGAACGTTGGGTTCCAGCCCACCATCCATTCACGATGCCAAATGAAGAAGATGTGCACTACTTGGATGAGGGTGAAGATCCACACCAAGCCCACGCACAATCATATGACATCATTTTAAATGGTTATGAATTAGGTGGCGGTTCGATCCGTATCCATACTCGTGAACTTCAAGAAAAGATGTTCCGGGCATTGGACTTCACGCCAGAACGGGCCAAAGAACAATTTGGCTTCTTGCTAGATGCGCTTGACATGGGCTTCCCACCTCATGGCGGTTTGGCAATCGGCTTAGACCGGTTCGCCATGCTGCTGGCTGGTAAGGATAATATTCGTGAAGTGATCGCGTTCCCTAAGAACTCGAAAGCTTCCGAACCAATGACTAGCGCACCAGCACGAGTTGCTGATCAACAATTGACCGACTTGGATTTGACGATTACGCATCCTGTGACGGATGATGATGACGACGATCCAGTTGAATAATCATGATGGAAAGGACGTTCAGTAATGGACGTTCTTTTTGATTAGTGTTAGATTTATATTAATATTTAGTTGGAGGGATTCTCATGGAAACAGCAATTTTTGCGGGCGGATGTTTTTGGTGCATGGTCCAACCGTTCGATAGTCAGCCCGGCATTGAAAGTGTCGTCTCGGGTTATACCGGCGGACATACGAAAAATCCGACATACGAGCAAGTCAAATCACACACGACTGGGCATACTGAAGCAGTCAAAATTACCTTTGATCCGGAAGTTATCAGTTATGCGGACCTTGTGACCATTTATTGGCATCAAACGGACCCCACGGATGCAATGGGCCAGTTCCAAGACCGTGGTGATAATTATCGGCCAGTCATCTTCGTCAATAGTCCTGAACAGCGCGAAATCGCGGAAGCGTCTAAACGGGCATTACAAGCCAGTGAACGGTTCGATAAGCCAATCGTGACTAGTATTGAAGACGCCCAGCCATTTTATCCGGCTGAAGCTCGTCACCAGCGTTTTTACAAAAACAATCCGGTCGTGTATGCCGAACAAGAAGCTGGCGGCCGCGCTGATTTTATTGCCAAGCAATGGGCGGATGCACCAAAAGTGGATTAGTTACGGACAAAACGGGACTTTTGACGCGCAATGAGGCCCCCAGTCAGTGGACATGATCAGAAGTTGATTTAACGTGCGTCGACCTTGATAATGTGATTTCACTGAGAAACGTGAGACTTCTAGCAGAATACTGCAAAAGGCCGGTCGTCCGCGGTTAGGCGTGTTACAATAACGGAAGCAAAAACGTAAAGGAGCGCACACTATTCATGGATGATTTTCAGCAGTTATCCAAGCATCATCGCGACGTGGTCAAAGCGTCGACGGCTTTTATTTACGCCATTTTAGTTTCAATCGCCATGAACTATTTCTGGACGCCCGGGCATATTTATTCATCAGGGATTACCGGGTTGGCTCAATTAATCAATAGTTTAATGACTAAGTTTCTTCCGATTCAGGTCTCGACCGCGGCATTACTGTTTATTTTGAACGTGCCGATGTTCATTATCGCATGGCGTTCAATTGGACATAAATTCACGCTATATACGTTCTTAGCCGTAACGTTGTCCAGTATTATGATTAAACTGATTGCCCCAGTTGGCTTAACCCATGACCCGATTATTTGTGCGATTTTCGGGGGTGCGGTCAACGGTTTTGGGACTGGGACGGCGCTCAAAAACGGGATTTCGACCGGTGGGCTAGATATTATTGGAATCGTGTTACGTCGCAAAACTGGGCGTAGCATCGGGACCATCAACATGGCCTTCAACTCGATTATCGTCATCGCGGCCGGCTTTGTTTACGGGTGGCCATACGCGTTCTACTCCGCATTGGGCTTGTTTGTCAACGGCCGCGTCATGGATATGACTTATACTCGCCAACAAAAGATGCAGGTGATGATTATTACCAGTCGACCGAAAACGGTGATCGATAGTGTTCAAAACCGCATTCGTCGCGGGGTGACCATCGTCCATAACGCTGAAGGGGCCTATCAACACGATGATAAGACGATTCTCTTTACGGTTATCACGCGTTATGAAATGGGTGAGCTGAAGGCGGCGATGGCGGAATCAGACCCGCACGCCTTTGTCAGCATTTCCGACACTGTCAAGATTTTGGGGCATTTTTACGAGCCAAAACCATAGTCATGGGTATCAACATGACTTATCAGCTATGATGAAGTTAAGCGCCGCGCATTTAGCAGTTATTACGGTCTAAATGCGCGGCTTTTTTATTGTAAATTTTTGTGCCAGCAGCCGGCTATCAATGGTTGTCAGGTGTTCGAACCGGCCCAAAGGACTAGCTTGGAAATAACAATTTGTTATATAATACACACGCATTGTGCTAGTTGTTATTTAGCACGAATCATGTTCAAAGCATGCCAATTTTTTAGTTCAAAACAGCCAGCATAGACCCGCTGGAAACAAAGCGAATTAGCGTAAAACTGCAGTTGTAGGTTCGTCATACAGCGGCTTACAAGTATTCTGGACAATGGCCGGTGAGGACACAGATTTAAGCTAACCTCCCACGTCTTAAATACCGGTCTTTCGCGTGAGCTGCAATATGAATGAAACGTATCGTATGCATTGACATGGCAATGAAGGGAAGACAAGCGTGAAAAAAATAATTTATATTTGGTTAGTGCGGATCGTCTCATGGTTGGCACACTTCAAATCAACGGATCAGGTGATCTATCTGATGAGCTTTGCCGACAATTTAGACTTCATTCGACAGTTGGCTGACCGATTGCCACAGCGGGTGACGGTCTATTATTTACCGGGTGCGCAAGCCGGTGCTAAACAGCTGGCAGCGGAAGGCATCGCAACGCAGCCGTTTCAAGACTCGATCGGCTTTGCCTTGCACGGGGTACCCGTTTTGACCCGGGCAGCCGATATTTATCTGGATAACTACTATGCGTTTACCGCTGGTCTGACTAGACGGCCAAATCAGCGCATGATCCAGCTCTGGCATGCGGCTGGGGCGGTGAAGACCTTTGGGTGGGGCGACCCGCAGACGGTCAAACGTTCAGCTGGGGACCAACGGCGGTTTCAAGCCGTCTATAATCAGATTACCGATTACGTTGTCGGTGCGGACAAGATGGGGCAAGTCTTTGCGGACAGTTACCATGTCCCGATGGCACGGATGCGGGTGCTCGGGTATCCGCGTTCAGACCGTTATCGGCAGTCAAAATGGGTTCAGCAGACGGCTGCGGCTATTTATCAGCGTTACCCAGATTTTAAACAACAGGAAGTTATTTTGTATGCGCCAACTTATCGGGCGGGGGTGCAATTTGCATTGCCAACGGATTTTGACCAATTGCAGTTGCGGGCCAATCAACGGCTGATTATCAAATTGCATCCGCACCTCGCCAGTCAGGAGCGCGACTTGCAAGCCCGCTTTCCTGACCAGGTGACGTTGGTTCCAGAATTTAGTACGGATGAATTGTTGACGGTCGCAAGCACCCTTATTAGTGATTATTCATCGGTCGTTTTTGACTATGCGCTCTTACCAAATTGCCAAAAAATGATTTTTTATGTCTTTGATTGGCAACATTATGAACGAGAAGTTGGCTTACAAGCGGATTTCAAGGAGTGGGCGCCGGGGCCAATGGTGACGACGATGGCCGAGTTGAACCAAGTCTTGGCAGCGCCGGCACAGCCGATGCAGTTGACTAATTTTAACCAATTATGGAACACGCGCAATGACGGGCATGCCGGTGAGCGAACATTGGCTTATTTTTATCCGCATACCACGACGCACGAACAGTGAATCGCTTTGGGCAATTAAGCGCAGATGCTCCTGCTTGTGGCGGAAAATGTGTATAATGATTGTATATGCGACGTTCAGGTGTAGACCAGTAACGTCAAACTAGCGTAAAGGATGGGACCGAAAATGTTGAGATTAGGGTCACACGTTTCGATGAAGGCACCCGACATGTTACTGGGGTCAGCCAACGAAGCAGTGAGTTATGGGGCCAACACGTTCATGATTTATACGGGTGCACCTCAAAACACCCGGCGTAAGCCGATTGAAGAGTTGAAGATTGACGAGGCACAGCCGGTGATTGCGGCCAATGATTTGCAGCAAATCGTGGTCCACGCGCCGTACATTGTTAATCTCGGTAACACGAAGAAGCCCGGTTATTTTGAATTTGCGACGGAATTTCTCTACCAAGAAATTCAACGGGCCGATGCGGTTGGCGCGACACAACTGACCTTGCATCCCGGAGCCCACATTGGTGCGGGGCCAGACGCAGCCATCGCCCAAATCGTTAAGGGACTCAATACCGTGATTCGGCCAGAACAACACGTGCAAATTGCGCTGGAAACAATGGCTGGTAAGGGCACCGAGGTTGGTCGGACGTTTGAAGAGTTGGCGCAAATGATCGATGGCGTGACTTATAATGAAAAATTATCGGTAACGTTTGATACTTGTCACACGAGTGATGCCGGCTATGCCATCAAGGACGACTTTGACGGTGTCTTGAATGAATTTGATCACGTCATCGGGTTAGACCGGCTGGGCGTGGTCCATCTGAATGATTCCAAAAATCCCCAAGGGGCGCACAAAGACCGCCATACGAATATTGGGATGGGGACGATCGGATTTGATGCGCTCAATTATGTCGCCCATCATCCACAACTGGAAGCAGTCAGCAAGATTTTGGAAACACCGTATGTCGGTGAAGATAAGAAACATCAGCTACCGCCGTATAAATATGAAATCGCGATGCTTCGGGCGGGCCAATTTAATGCCCATTTGATTGAAGATATTGAAGCACAACGTTAATTAATCAGAATTGAACGATAATCGATTGCGATTATCGTTTTTATTTTCATTTAGGAGGAAATTAATCATGACACTTAACAAACAACGCGTCTTAATCGTCGGCGGAACGTCTGGGTTTGGATTAGAAATCGCGCGGCAAGCGCTGCAAGCGGGTGCGCAAGTTCATCTGATTGGGCATGCAGCTGAGCATGTTCAAGCTGCTTGTACGACGTTGGCAGCACCGGACCGCGTGACAGGAACTGCTTTGGATGCACAGGATCACGACCAATTGACGGCGTTCTTCACTGCACAATTACAGTTTGACCATATCGTTTCCATGCTTGGTGGGGCCATGGGTGGCGGCTTCTTAGATAATTCAGTCGCGGCAATTCGTAAAACGATTGAAGACAAGTTCTTCGCAAATTTACAACTGGCCCAGTTGGCTAGCCAGCACTTGGCGCTGCATGGCAGTCTCATCATGACTTCTGGGGCGGGTGGTCGACCGGATAACGCTTCTGGCGCCATTGTTGGGAATCAGGCCATCAATACGCTGGTGGCTGGGTTAGCCGTTGAGATGGGCTCAGACCACCGCGTTAACGCCGTGGCACCAACATGGACGCCGACCGGGCTTTGGCGTGGATTATCAGCTGACCAGTTATCGGCTCAGACTGCCGCGGCTAGTCAGGGCAATCCTTTGAAACGGGTGGCCACGCCAGCTGAAGTCGCTTCCGCCTATGTGTATTTGATGCAGAACCAGTTTGTGACGGGCCAAGTCTTACATGTTGATGGTGGCGTCGACTTGCTTTAGCGTGGTGTGCCGCTTAATTGATGGCACGAAAAAACCGTTACCTTCAAATGATGAAGGCAACGGTTTTGTATTAACCAAGTCTAATTTTCACCAGTGCCATCAGTGTTTAGACTTTCAGTAATCAAGGTAGCGGTCTCTTCAATGGACTTGTTGGCAACGTTGATTACGAGGCAACCAATTTTTTTGAAGATTTTATCGGCGTAGTCCAATTCAGCTTTGATTTTATCGGTATTAGAATACATCGTATCGGGATTCAAGCCGTATTGAACCATCCGCTGACGCCGAATATCATTTAATTTGTCCGGATCGTTAGTCAAACCAAAAATCTTCTTCGGATCCACTTTCCAGATTTCGTCGGGAATTTGGGCTTGTGGCACGAGCGGTAAGTTGGCAACTTTTAAATTGCGGTTGGCCAAGTAGAGTGATAGTGGTGTCTTAGAAGTCCGTGAAACCCCTAATAAGACCACGTCGGCTTCCAGAAAGCCACTCGGATTCTTACCATCATCATAGGTCACGGCAAATTCAATCGCGTTGATCCGGTCAAAATAATTCGTGTTGAGCGCGTGGACCGTCCCGGGATGATTTGACGGCTGAACGTGTGTGATTTGTGAGAACGTGTCTAGCGCGGGCGTGATGACGTCATAGTAGGGCAAGTCATGTGCTTCGCAGTAGTGGTTAACGACTTGGCTCAAGCGCCGGTCCACGAAGGTGTGAAAGATAGCTGCATGTTCCTTGAGTGCTTGGGCGAGCACCGTTTGTAGTAGCGAGTCGGTCCGGACAAATGGAAAACGTTGATAACGAATTTCATAGTCTGAAAATTGGGCCGCTGCGGCGAGTGCCACGTTATGCGCCGTCTCACCGATGGAATCTGATAAAATAAAGACTTTAATTGCTGACATATGATAACCTCATTTCGGTTCAATAATAACCTTAGTGTAGCATAGCACGTCAGTCTTGAAAACGATTTACTGTCCGGAGTATCGAGGCTGCTTCCGGATTTATTTTAAGGAAATTGTAAACTTTGGTTGACGGCCTTTTTCAATTTATGTATAATTTACTAGAACAGTTGCGTTATGTGTAAGTATGCATAATTTAACGGTTACTTTTTGAGCTCGGAGGGAGGGAATTTAACATGGCAAAAACAGTCGTTCGTAAAAACGAATCTCTTGATGATGCTCTTCGTCGCTTTAAACGTACCGTTTCAAAAAGTGGTACTTTACAAGAATACCGCAAACGGGAATTCTACGAGAAACCAAGTGTGAAGAAGAAGTTAAAATCTGAAGCAGCACGTAAGCGTAAGAACCGTCGTCGTTTCAAGTAATTAGTAGTTTACTAATTCACCCAACGAGGAGGGAAACCAATGAGTTTATTAGATACGCTCAATGGTGATCTGAAAGCTGCGATGAAGGCGCGCGATAAGCAAACCCTCAGCGTTATACGGATGCTTAAGTCAGCGGTAATGAATGAACAAATTAACGCTGGCCATGATTTAACGGCTGATGAAGAAGTGAGCGTGTTATCACGTGAACTGAAGCAACGGCGCGAATCATTAAGTGAATTCGAAAATGCGGGTCGTCAGGATTTAGCTGACGGCGTTAAAGCAGAAATTGCAATTGTTGAGAAGTATATGCCAAAACAATTGTCGGACGAAGAAGTTCAACAGATTGTAGCGGACACTATCAAGCAAGTCGGAGCAACCGGTAAAGGTGACTTCGGTAAGGTGATGGGGGCCGTCATGCCAAAGCTTAAAGGCCAGGCAGATGGCAAGCTGATCAACCAAACAGTTAAATCATTATTGAATTAACGGTTAGCCGGGGATTAATTCCTCGGCTTTTTTGGTGCGCTGAGAATTGTGGTGCTTGTGCCAGCCACTATTAGTGAAAACGAGCCGCAGTCGGACTGTTGGTAACAATATATATGAAAACGTACAGTCTGCAAAACACTGGGCCTTGCCCCGAATACCTTCCAGCCGGGACAGTATTCGAAAAACGGACATATGCGGACCCAATTTCTTATCGGATTAGGCGTTGGTTCCTTGGTCCACGGGGATTTTGATATTGAACTATCAGACTGGTGTCTAATGATTGCTGAACATTCTTAATCATACTATCAGACAAGCAACACCACTGAACTTGTCAGCATCTTCTCTAGTTGCCTGATACTTCAAAACTTTGAATTCTAAATGACGGCCATTTTATAGACTGAATTCAATGCTAGTTACCGTTGAAATTAGTGGAATTGAGATTAATGAATAATATTCCGGGAATCTTCTCAGTACTCAAATGCCATAAAGCATCAGTGATACCGATTAAACCTTTGCCTGAAGTCCCAGTCACTAAACATACAGTGGCCAATTGCACCCAGATAGGTGGCTGTTCATCCGCCATTCGAGCGGCTTCCAGACTGGAGGGGCCGGCGGACAATGCTCAGTAGCCAAATTATTCTTAGTCGGAAGTGGTCTTCTTCCGGCTTAGAATAAGACTCGTATTTGAAATTGCGCAGTGGTCTTCTGCGTGAGTTCAAATCGATGTCGGCTTACGTTCCAGCAATTGTCAGCCGGCCCCGGAAGTCGGAATAGGAAGAACACCGGCAGACGAACAGCACGCCCAACAAATGGCATGCTTTAATCATGATTCATGACAGATTCACTAGCGCAATGCGTAATCGGTTACCATTCATGTTCGGAAGCGTGTGCCCTGTCGAATCCAATGGACGGTGGCCTTGCGCTGGTAGCAGGCGGGCTTTTATGCTATGATTAACTAACAAATACCTGCCGAAATCAGCGCGGTTATCACGCTAAACGCGGGTGCCATTACCAGCTAATGGTAATTAAATCTGTCAATAAAGGAGTCCATGTTTTTGACCGAAAACTCAAAATATGAACAAAAATTTCTCATTGCTGATCCAGCCCAATCAGTGGCACTGTTAGGACCTGAGGATGCCCACCTTGCATTACTAGAGGACGGGTTGCATGTCCAATTACACGTGTTCGGTGATCAGATGACGATTAGTAGTGATGATGAAGCAGCCGTTCATAACACACAAGCAGTCCTAGATAATTTAACGAGTTTAATTAAACAAGGCATTCAAATCGGTGCGCCGGATGTGATTAGTGCCATCAAGATGGTGAACCGCGGGACCTTAGATTATTTTAAAGACCTCTATTCAGAGACGTTGATTAAAGATAATCGGGGCCGACCGATTCGCGTGAAGAATTTTGGCCAACGGCAGTACGTGCAAGCGGTGGCCAAGAGCGATATCACCTTTGGCATTGGCCCAGCCGGGACCGGGAAGACTTACTTGGCGGTCGTCATGGCCATTGCTGCTTTAAAACGAGGCGACGTTGAGAAGTTGATTTTGACACGGCCAGCTGTTGAAGCGGGTGAAAGTCTGGGATTCTTGCCTGGTGATCTAAAAGAAAAGGTCGATCCTTATTTACGGCCAATTTACGATGCGTTGTATGATATTTACGGTGCTGAGCATACCCAACGGTTGATGGATCGCGGTATTATCGAAATTGCACCGCTTGCTTACATGCGGGGGCGGACGCTGGATCATGCGTTTGTTATTTTGGACGAAGCGCAAAACACGACTAATGCGCAAATGAAGATGTTTTTGACCCGCTTAGGATTCGGGGCTAAGATGATCGTCAATGGCGACATCTCTCAAATCGACTTGCCACGTCACACCAAGAGTGGCTTGATTCAAGCTGAGCAAATTTTGAGTGGTATCAGTAATATTTCATTTGTGAAGTTTACGGCGGATGATGTGGTCAGAAATCCAGTCGTCGCTAAAATCATCACCGCATATGATAAGGTGGAACAACGGTAGGGGGCACTTATGGACTTAGAATTATATGATCAAACCTCAGCGGGCGCCCAGCCAGAACAATTACAACTCATTCGTGATTTAATTGATTTGGCCGGCAAAACGTTAAAATTACGGGACGATACGGAAGTTTCCGTGACGCTAATGAATAATGATGACATTCAAAAAATTAATGAACAGTATCGGGGCGTTGACCGCCCGACCGACGTCATTAGTTTTGCAATGCACGACGACGATGATGACGACTTGATCGTGATGGATCCGGAGCTGGCAGCAGAACTGCCGTTAAACCTGGGGGATATCATGATTTCCGTTGATAAGGTCAGTGAACAGGCCGCCTTTTTGCAACATTCCGAAGCCCGTGAATTAGGGTACTTAGTGGTTCACGGCTTTTTGCATTTAAATGGCTACGACCATCTACAGCCAGCGGATGAAACTGAAATGTTCACACTACAACGGCAGATTTTGGATGCTTATGGGCTCGAAAAATAGACCAGACCGGCTTCAGGTTGGGAAAAACCATTCATTTTGGCAATCGTGGTTACATGCTTGGAATGGGCTCAAAACGGTTGTGATTGAAGAACGGAATATGCGGACACACCTAGTATTGGGCGCTGTTGCGTTGATTGCTGGCTGGTGGGTTCGCTTGACCGTCAACGAGTGGTTATGGCTGGCGCTCGCCATCTTTTTAGTGATGCTCTGTGAGATCAACAATACGATTGCTGAGAATCTCTCAGATATGATTACAGGCCCAAGGTTTAGTCCGCAAGCGAAAAAAATTAAAGATATCGCGGCTGGCGCAGTTGTCTTTGCGGCTGCGTTTGCCGTGCTCGTCGGTTTGATACTCTTTGCGCCCAAACTTTGGCTGGTGCTCAGTCACTGGCTCGGCTGATTGGGTGTAGCTCCTTCGGCAAATAGTGAAAGGAATTAATTATGGCAGAACAACAAGCATTTCATTCCGGTTTTGTGGCGATTATTGGTCGTCCGAATGTCGGTAAATCAACGTTACTTAACCGGGTCGTGGGCCAAAAGGTCGCAATCATGTCTGATAAGGCCCAAACAACGCGGAATCGGATTCAAGGCATTTACACCACTGCAGACACGCAGATGGTCTTTATTGACACGCCCGGCATTCACAAGCCGCACAGTCGCTTAGGTGATTTCATGGTCAAGTCGGCGCTATCAACATTAGGTGAAGTCGACGCCGTGCTCTTCATGATCAACGCGGACGAACGCCGTGGTGCCGGTGATAACTTTATTATTGACCGTTTAAAAAATGTCAAACAGCCAATTTATTTGGTGATTAATAAAATCGACCAAGTCCATCCTGACCACTTACTAGAGATCATGGATCAGTACAAGGATGCGTTGCCGTGGAAAGAAGTTTATCCAATTTCGGCCTTGGAAGGTAACAATGTTGATGAACTGTTAGCGACCCTGAAAAAGCAGTTGCCAGAAGGTCCGCAATACTATCCTTCTGACCAAGTGACGGACCATCCCGAACGCTTCATTATTTCGGAGTTGATTCGTGAAAAAGTCCTAGAATTGACGCGCCAAGAAGTGCCACATTCAACTGCTGTCGTGATTGATTCGATCAAACGGCAGGACGAAGAAAAGATTCACGTTCAAGCGACGATCATTATCGAACGGTCCTCACAAAAAGGCATTATCATCGGTAAAGGTGGTAGCATGCTGAAGAAGATCGGCTCGATGGCGCGCCGTGATATCGAACACTTGCTTGGAGACAAGGTCTACCTTGAATTATGGGTGAAGGTCCAAGAGAATTGGAAGGACCGGCAAGACTTGCTGGCAAGCTACGGCTACCGGCAAGATGACTACTAGAATCGTTAGGTGATCGCATGGCCCAACAGATGGTCACAAATTTTAATGGTATTTTACTTTTTCGACGCGACTACCGCGAACGTGATATGCTCATCAAGTTTTTGACGGCCGAATATGGCAAGAAGATGTTCTTCATTCGTGGCGCCCGTCGTCGTGGGTTTAAAATGGCCGCAGAGCTCTTGCCCTTTACCATGGGTGAGTATGTCGGTGACTTGCGTGATCAGGGGCTGTCGTATATTAATAGCGTCAAGCACGTCCAGTATTTTGAGCATATTAGCCAAGATATTGCACTCAACGCTTATGCCACCTATGTCATGAACTTGATTGATGTTGCGTTTCCGGATAATGAACCGGTGGGGCGATGGTACCAACAATTGACTAGTGCGCTACAATTGATTGACGCAGATGTCGCGCCAGCCTTGGTCGCCAATGTGATTGAAATCCAATTATTGGCGCCATTTGGAGTCGCTCCGGAACTACGCTGGTGCACGGTCTGTGGCCGTACCGACTTACCACTGGATTATTCTGAAAGCTATGGTGGCCTGTTATGTCAGCAACATTGGCATCTGGACCCGCACCGCTTGCATGCGAGTGCGGCAGCCATTTTTTACTTGCGGAAGTTCTCGGTATTAGATTTAGCCAAAGTCCATTCAATTAAGGTCAAGCCACGGACAGCGGCAGAGTTGCGCCGGATTTTAGATGAAATTTATCAGAACTCAGTCGGTGTGCGGTTGAAGTCCAAACGTTTCATTGATCAGATGAGCAGTTGGTATCGACCACTCACGCCGCGCAAGAGTGAGGATTGACAAACGCGCAGTCATCGGCTATGATGATGAAGAACTGAATAGTTAAGTGTTGATGAGAGAAGGTTAACGGAATTTGATTTCAGTGAGGCCGTGGTGGTGTGAAACGGCTAATCAAAGACGTTAATTGGCGCTTTCGGAGCTTTAATACCGTATAATTAAGCTGCTGAGGTTACTCAGAAGTAGGGTGGAACCGCGAAACCAATCGTCCCTATGTCGTTATTGTTGACGACAGGGGACTTTTTTTGTGCCATCTTTGGTCGAAAATGGGACCACCATGCGAAGCCATCAGCCGTTCAGTCACTAATTTTTGGGAGGATTATAATGAGCAAAAAGTTATCAGTGCAAGAGATCATCTTGACCTTGCAGAAGTTTTGGTCAGATCAAGGCTGCATGTTAATGCAATCTTACGATACAGAAAAAGGGGCCGGAACGATGAGCCCGTATACGTTCTTACGTGCAATCGGTCCGGAACCATGGAACGCTGCTTACGTGGAACCATCCCGGCGGCCAGCTGATGGTCGTTACGGGGAAAACCCGAACCGTTTGTATCAACATCACCAATTCCAAGTGGTCATGAAGCCTTCACCAGAAAACATTCAGGACTTATATTTACAAAGTCTAGAACAACTGGGCATCAACCCGCTCGAACATGATATTCGTTTCGTGGAAGATAACTGGGAAAACCCATCCATGGGTTGTGCCGGTGTTGGTTGGGAAGTTTGGTTGGACGGAATGGAAATCAGCCAATTCACGTACTTCCAACAAGTCGGTGGCTTAGAAGTGGATCCGGTCACTTCTGAAATCACCTATGGTTTGGAACGGCTTTCTTCCTACATTCAGGATGTCAACTCCGTGTTCGACCTGGAATGGGGCGACGGCGTTAAGTATGGCGATATCTTCTTGGAACCAGAGTTTGAAAATTCCAAGTACGCCTTTGAAGAAAGCAATGAAGATTTATTGTTAATGTTATTTGATGAATATGAAAAGGAAGCCAAGCGCCAAATCAAAAATGGGCTGGTTCATCCAGCGTATGACTACTGTCTCAAGTGCAGCCACACCTTCAACTTGATGGATGCGCGTGGTATGGTTTCAGTGACGGAACGGGCTGGCTACTTGGACCGAATTCGGAACATGGCGAAGTCGATTGCCAAGGAATTTGTGGCTCAACGTGAAAAACGTGGCTTCCCATTATTAAAACACGCACAGGAGGAGACGAAATAATGGCGAAAACTTATTTATTAGAAATCGGTTTGGAAGAAATGCCGGCCCACGTCGTTACACCGAGTGTGTTACAACTTAAGGAACGCATGACCAAGTTTTTGACCGACGCACGGCTTGATTTTGAAGACATCAAAACTTTTTCAACCCCACGGCGCTTGACGGTTCAAGTGTTAGGATTGGCTGATAAGCAGGCGGATGTGAAAAAAGAAGTCCGCGGTCCGGCTAAAAAGATTGCCCAGGATGCAGATGGTAACTGGACCAAAGCTGCGATTGGTTTCTCTAAGGGTCAAGGTGCTTCGACGGACGATATCGTCTTCAAAGATGTTAAAGGTACCCCATATGTCTTCGTTCAAACTTTCAAGGCGGGCAAGACGGCCGCAGAAGTGCTGACTGCAGGTATCAAGGATGTCATCACTAAGATGAACTTCCCAACGATGATGAAGTGGTCGACGTTTAGCTTCAAATACATTCGGCCCATTCGGTGGATCGTCTCATTGTTAGATGATGTGATCGTGCCGGTTGAAATTTTGGATGTCACTGCTGACCGGGTCTCCCGTGGCCATCGTTTCTTGGGCCACGACGTTGAAATCGCGACGGCGCTAGATTACGAAGGTGACTTAGCGAGCGTACAAGTCATTGCGGATGCTGACAAGCGTAAGGCCAAGATTCGTGAACAAATTGCCGATTTGGCACAAGCCCACGATTGGCAGATCAAAGTTAACGAAGATTTGTTGGAAGAAGTTAACAACTTAGTTGAATTTCCAACGGCCTTCGCCGGTGATTTTGATACCAAGTACTTGACGATTCCGGATGAAGTCTTGATTACGTCAATGCGTGACCATCAACGGTTCTTCTACGTCACGGATGCGGACGATAACTTGTTACCACACTTTGTTTCGGTTCGAAACGGGAACACGGATCACCTTGAAAACGTGGCGTTAGGTAACCAAAAAGTTTTAACAGCGCGGCTGGAAGATGCAGCCTTCTTCTATCATGAAGACCAGCAACACTCGATTCAAGAATACGTGGAACGACTCAAGAAGGTCAGCTTCCATGACAAGATTGGGACGATGTATGAAAAGATGCAACGGGTCATGGTTATTAGTGCCTTCTTAGCTGACCGGTTTGGATTGACTGAAACTGAAAAGAACCAGTTGCATCGTGCTGCCCAGATTTACAAGTTTGACTTAGTGACTGGCATGGTCGGCGAATTCCCTGAATTGCAAGGGGTCATGGGCGATAAGTACGCCGTGCTCAAGGGCGAAGATCCAGTCGTTGGCCAAGCGATTCGCGAACATTACATGCCAATTAGTGCGGATGGCGACTTGCCGAAATCCAAGGTTGGGGCTGTGCTTGCGATTGCCGACAAGGTTGATTCAATTTCAAGTTTCTTCGCTGTTGGTTTAACCCCAAGTGGGTCAAATGATCCGTTTGCATTGCGTCGTCAAGCCTTTGGGATCGTTCGAATCGTGCGTGACCAAGGTTGGGACTTCCCAATTCGTCAAATCGAAACAGCTATTCAAAAAGAATTGACTGCTAATGATGCGACCTATAATCTGGACTTCGCTAAGCAAACGGCACCGGTCGCTGATTTCTTAACGGACCGGGTCAAGCAATGGTTTAGTAATCACAAATTACGTTATGATATTGTGGATACGGTCATTAAGGGGAGCCGCCAAGACATTCGTGAAATGTTCAAGGCAGCTGACGTCTTAAATGCGCATCAAGATGATCCACAATTCAAGGATACGATTGAAGCCTTTACACGGTTGCTACGGATCACGGCTAAGGCGAAGTTGGATGCTGGCGATTTGACGGTCGATCCAAGCTTGTTTGAAAATGACGCGGAACAAAAGTTGTATGATGCCGTTGAAGACTTGAAACAAAAAGTAACTTCAACGATGTCCATGGAGGACCGGTTCACGGCATTAGCCAGCTTACGGCCGCTAATCGTGGATTACTTCGAACAAACGATGGTCATGAGCAAGGACGAACAAGTTCGTGATAATCACTTGAAACAGCTCTTGACGATTGCACAAATGGTTAATGTCATGGGTGACTTGAACCAATTAGTTGTGAAATAATCGTTCACGAGGGATAATACTAGGAAGTTGTTGCTGAAAAGTGACGACTTCTTTTTTTAGTCGATTATTTGTCATGAATCATGATTAAAACGCGCCATTAGTTGGTTTACTGTTCGTCAGCAAATATTCGTCCTAGTCCGACTTACAGGGCCGGCTGACAACGCTGGAACAGGGCGGACATCGATTTGAACTCACGCAGAAACCCACTGCGCAATTTCAAATACGAGTCTTCTTCTAGCCCGGGAAAACCGCCCGGACAAGAAGAATTTCGCCCTTGAGCATTGTCAGCCAGCCCTTCCAGTCGGGAAAACGCTCGAATGGCGGATGAACGACCACCTATCTCGGCGCAATTGACCAACGAGTATTAGGCGACTGGTCCTTCAAGCAAACTTTGAGTAGGTATCGATGATGATTCATGCACTTAAATACGTGAAAATGGTCTAAAGATTATTAACAGCTTCAATAGCAACCGGACTTTTAGTTAGGCGATAGAATAGCTTTCGTTTAGAATTCAAAGCTTTGTAATCTCAGTCGACTAGAGACAACTTGCAAAGTTCAGGGAAGCAACTGGCTGTTTTCGAACTTAAGAATCGGCACGTTTTAATCATATTTCATACTAATGAATTACACGACAACACGTATTTTTATAACAAATTCTAGAAATATGTCTAATAAGCAGGACTTATTATTGCACTGCTGTCAAACTTGTGGTACTATATATTCTGTAAAAGTTCGCACGTTCAAAAGTCGCATCTCGTTTTCATGATGCGACTTTTGATTGCGCAACGGTTTGGTTAGTTTGTCAGACAGGTGTGTGCAGAAATGGGGTGGCAAAGTGGCCAATCGAATTCCTGAAGAGAAGGTTGAACAAGTCCGTTCAGCCGTTAATATTGCGGATTTCATTGGACAATATGTTCAGTTAAAAAAAGCAGGTAAGAACTTATTTGGACTCTGTCCGTTCCATGAAGAACGAACGCCATCGTTTTCGGTAAATGAACAGAAACAGATTTTTCACTGTTTCAGTTGTGGTCGCGGTGGGAATGTCTTCAGTTTTATTATGGAACTCGAAAATCTTTCCTTTCCAGAAGCAGTCGTCAAGGTCGCTGATTTTGGCCATATCGAGTTGCCAGTAACTTATACCGCGCAATCGCAACCGGCTGCACCTAAAGATCAGCAACAGGCGGATCTGCTCAAGCTGTATGCGGATAGCGCGAAAATGTACCAACACATCTTGGTCAATACCGAACTGGGTGAACCCGCACTCAAATATTTACACGAGCGGGGCCTAGATGATGAGACGATTCAAACTTTTGGAATTGGGTATGCGCCCGCCAATCAACTCTTGCTGGATTTTTTCAAAGAACATCAGACGGATTACCAGCTGTTACGGCAATCGGGATTGTTCATTGAAAATCAGAACGGGGACTTACGCGACCGGTTTGTGGACCGCGTTTTATTTCCAATCAAGGATGCCAGCGGGCGCGTCATCGCATTTTCTGGTCGAATTTTAAAGCAGTCACCGAGTGAGCCTAAATATTTGAATAGTCCGGAAACGAAACTGTTCAATAAACGCTCGGTACTGTTCAACTTTGATTTGGCGCGTGGTCCGATTCGACAACAAAAATCCGTCATTTTATTTGAAGGATTTATGGATGTGATTGCGGCTTATCGTTCTGGAATTCAGAACGGCGTTGCGTCGATGGGGACCAGCCTGACAGACGAGCAAATTTATATGCTCGAACGAGTCACGGATACGCTCTACGTCTGTTACGACAGTGATATGCCTGGGCAAAAAGCGACCGATCGTGCCCTGAAATTATTAGGGGGCAACAGTCGCTTAACGCTGGGTGTGATCCAGATGCCGGATGGAATGGACCCGGATGAATACCTGCGTGCCAATGGTCGCGACAAATTCGTGCAGGTCTTTGAGGACGGTAAGCAAACGCCGACCGCCTTCGAGATGCAGTATTTAAAACACGATTTGAATTTACAAAATACGCCTGACCAACTGACGTACTTGCAGGCAGTCTTAGAACAGCTGGCCAAGTTATCGTCGAGTGTTGAGCAGGATTTATATTTAAACCAGCTGGTTGCTGAATTTGATTTAGACAAAAACGATTTAAAATCGCAATTACGGTCGTTGGTCGGCAAGCAGGCCGTGCAACGCAGTGGTCGTGGTGCTCAAAACATGACGCCGCCACCTGAGACGGCGCCACTCACACCACCACCGGCAACGGTCGACGGTGGGACGAACAACAATGCACCTTTAAGTCGAGTTGAAAAGGCAGAGCGACTTTTGTTATACCGGTTGCTCAATGACCATGATGTCTGGTTGCGAGTCATGGCGATTGCCGGTTTCCATTTCGTACATGACCCTTATCAGCAGATTTTTGTCTATGCTGAGGCTTATTTTAAAACGCACAATCAATTTGACTTGGGCAGCTTCACGGACTTCATGGCTGATTCTGACTTGCAACCAGTCGTGACCAGTCTAGAATTCATGGATGTTGCCAGTGAAACGTCGAAGGAAGAAATTGCGGATTTAGTCAACGTGATTATGACCCAACAACCACTGGTATTACAGATTAATCAGAAGAAGGCTGAACTGACGGCTGCTAAACAAATTGGCAATCATGATCTGGTTCAGCAATTAACCTTAGCGCTCATTGAACTTTATCGAAAACAACAACAAGCACAACAAGCTGATTACTTTTAGCTTGCGTGTTATAATTAAGGTTGGCTCGGTATTTTCACTAGGGTGCTAGTAGATGCATACGAAACTAGGAGGCTACTACATGGCAAAGGCAAAAGCAACGACAGAATACGACAAGGCTGTTAAAGCATTAATCAAGGACTACAAGAAGTCCGGTAGTATTCAGTATGATGAATTATCCGATAAAATCGCAGCGCCTTATAAGTTAGACGCGAGCGGAATCGACAAATTATTGCAAAAAGTTGAAGATGCTGGGATCAGTGTCGTTGACGAAAAGGGTGATCCGGATGCACGGGCGGTCAAGAGTGTGAAGACCGTTTCGAAGAAGGAATTGAGTGATGCAGGCTCTGCTTCTGGTATTAAGATCAATGACCCAGTTCGGATGTATCTCAAGGAAATCGGTCGGGTCGACTTGTTGACCGCCGATGAAGAAGTTGCCTTAGCCTTACGAATCGAACAAGGTGACGAATCAGCCAAGCAAGAATTAGCGGAAGCTAACTTACGGTTGGTGGTTTCAATTGCCAAGCGGTATGTTGGTCGGGGGATGCAGTTCCTCGATTTGATTCAAGAAGGTAACATGGGCTTGATGAAGGCCGTTGAAAAGTTCGATTATCGCAAAGGTTTCAAGTTCTCGACTTATGCCACTTGGTGGATTCGTCAAGCGATTACGCGGGCGATTGCTGACCAAGCGCGGACGATTCGGATTCCAGTTCACATGGTTGAAACGATCAATAAATTGATTCGGATTCAACGGCAACTCCTCCAAGACCTCGGGCGTGAACCAACGCCTGAAGAAATTGGGGCCGAAATGGACATGCCAACTGAAAAGGTTCGTGAAATCTTGAAGATTGCACAAGAACCCGTTTCGTTGGAAACCCCAATTGGTGAAGAGGATGATTCACACCTTGGTGACTTCATCGAAGACCAAGATGCAACTTCACCAGCGGATGCTGCGGCATACGAACTCTTGAAGGAACAATTGGAAGGCGTCCTCGATACGTTGACTGACCGGGAAGAAAACGTCTTACGGTTACGGTTTGGTCTTGATGATGGCCGGACCCGCACGTTGGAAGAAGTCGGTAAAGTCTTCGGTGTGACCCGTGAACGGATTCGCCAAATCGAAGCCAAAGCATTGCGGAAGTTACGCCACCCATCACGTAGCAAACAATTGAAAGATTTCTTGGAATAACAACTAGATATTTGCGCCTGACTGTCAGCTGAGCTGGTGGTCAGGCGCTTTTTTTCGGGTTCTTGGTCAAGTGGCGTTGATAGAATCTTTGCTGGAGGCCGGACAATGTGGATTTTCGCTAAATGAAGTGGACGGGATTATGCTGAAATTTACGACAACATTGCGACAATATTGTGTCGCAGAAAAACAGCCGTTAACGCCAACTATTATTTGGGCTGAAATTGACCACACAACCATATTGGACTTGTTCGTTTGACCTGATATTTTTAATGGGCTTGTCAAAGGCGAATTAGTGTGATAGCGTACTAGTTGTAATAATACACGTAGTTCACAGGACCGAGGTGAGAAAATGACGTTTGCAACTAATGGCGCACCGTATTATGAACAGTTGGTCATGCAAATCAAGCAACAGATTGTTCAGGGCAGGTTGCAACCAGGGGACAAACTACCTTCCATTCGGGCAATGGCAGTTGAAATGCATCTTAATCCGAACACAGTCAGTAAGGCTTATCAGATTCTGGAGCGGCAGCGAGCCGTTTATACCGTAAAAGGCAGGGGGACATTTGTGAGTGAATCAAGTCAGACAATCGCTGATTTACGGGCGGTTGATGACCTTCAGGAACGCTTACGATCACTATTGACGGAAGCGCAGTTCTTAGGAATTAGTGCGCAACAAGTTCAAACGTGGGTGACCGCGGCTTATCAAAAGGAGGACTCACGGGGATGAGTATTGAAGTAAAAGCATTAAGTAAGCAGATTGACAGGCGTGAAATTTTAACTGACATCACTTTTACTTGGCAACCGGGTCGAATTGTCGGACTAGTTGGACGTAACGGAGTTGGTAAAACGACACTTTTTCGGACAATGGCCGATCATTACTTGGCCGATGGGGGTGAGTTAGTGATTGATGGTCAGTCCGTCTTGCAACAACCACAGTGTCGACAAAAGTTGTTTTATATTGATACCCAGCATAATTTTTTGGGGAGTCAACGTTTACGCCAAATTATAACAACATACGCGCTAGGGTACGATGATTTTGATCAACTACGGCTAGAACAGTTATTGAAGGTTGAACATTTATCGGTTAAAAGTCATTATCAGCAATTGTCAAAAGGACAGCAAATGTTGTTTCAAATTTTGTTAGCGTTAGCGAGCAAGGTCCCATACATCATTTTAGACGAGCCGTTTGATGGTTTAGATCTCCTAGTGCGTGAGCGCATCGTCACACATATTATTGATGAAGTCGCTGAGCGTGGTACAAGTTTTCTGATTTCATCGCATAATCTTGATGAACTCGATGGGCTGTGTGACCAAGTCCTGTTCTTGCAGCAGCACGAATTAATTGCCAATTATGATCTCGAAGCCTTACGATCCAAGGCCCGCAAATTTCAACTAGTTTTTGCGGATAAACACATGCCGGATGTTGTCAAACAACAGGGTCAGTTAATCAAGGTATATGGCCGAGTACTCGAAGTTTATTTTCCGGACTTCACACCGGCAATTGAGACAGCGCTTCACCAAGCACAACCACTAATGATGGCCGAGCAGCCACTAACGATTGCGGATGTGTTTCGAGTTAAATTAGGTGATCGTCAAGCTGTTTTGGGTGGTGAGTAAATGACAACTTCAAAGTTAGGTCGGTTATGGATCCAACAGAATTGGCCTTGGCTGCGACTGGTGATGGCAACTTGCTTGTTAGTTAGCTTGTTGATGGCTGGTCATTCAACGTATAATTGGCAAGAAAACCATGCTCGGAGTGAACGTGGTGAGCGAATCAATGCTGCAGATTTTGTGAAGCACCCGGAAAGCTTTCAAATTGCTGGCCAGCCTGCAGCTAGTTTGCAGGCCTACTATGACCATCTGGACCAGTATTTTTGGCCGGGCGAATATACGTCGACGAATCCCAAACAAGCGGTGCGTGCTCACCAACCTAATCGCTTCTATTATGTCTTGGCGCTTATTGGCGGCCTGTTACTCGCCTTTTATGGGAGACGAACGCATCGTTTTGAGTTCATGACCGCTTTGGGTGCGACGCGCTGGCAAATATGGTGGCAGCAAGTCCGACTGGCATTGGCTTTAATGGCAACCATTTTTGTGAGCCAGTTGATTTATTATGGTTGGATTATTGCCGTAATTCCCCAAACTTATCAGCACTATCGTAATTTACCGGCAATGTTTGGAAGTAGTGTGGTAGTGACACTGGTCAGTGGTTGTTTGTTAATGCTTGGTTGGCTTGTTGGAAATCTTAATCACCGGTTATGGCTAGCAATTCTCATTAGTGGGTTGACTTGGCGATGGGCATCGGGCATGTTAACGCGGACGAATATCTGGTTGCGGTGGTTCAATATTCAGACATTGCCGGACATTTGGTTACATGTGCATTATGGTGTCTCAGCGACCATGGCATTGGTGGGATTACTAATCTTACTGGGGCTGACCTGGATTAGCTTTCGACACTTGTCGGCAGATATCGTGACGCTGCACCAGCAATCACGATTCAACGCGTTCACGGCGATTGTTTTGTTCAGTTTAGGTATTGGCTCAACGTTTGGCGATATGTTGCTACTGCCATTGATGAAAACGATTGCTCCCTGGTATGAATTGGTAGGTATCAGTTTGGTACTGTTCGGGTTGTTAGTTTATTATGGCAGCCACCGTTATCAAGGCATTGGGGGATTGACACGATGAATAAAAAATTAGGTCGGTTGATTATTCGACAACATGCGCCACTACTCGTTGGCATTTTGATCCTATTTATGACCCTTGGCGCGTGGAGCGGTTGGGAAATGAATCAGCACTGGCAAATGCTGGACCAGAATCATGACATGGTGACTTCACGCCTTGAGTACGATTCACAGCGACATCAGTATCAGGATGCGGATGGGTCAAAGGCACAGAGCAAGCAGCAATATTTGACTCAATATTTACAGGTTTACCAGGAAAATCGGCGCGGATTATTAGCAAATTCGCAGGTGGGGAGTCACCTTGAGTCGAATGGTTTTGTGTGGACAATTAGTCTTTTGATTGGTATTGCGCTGGTCGCTGTTCCTCGGCATCGATATTGGAATGAGTGGCTACAAGGGCTTGGCTTCCGGCGCACACAGATTTTCAGCAGAACGTTTTTGACTTATAGTTTAACGACAAGTATTGCGACGATTCTAGCAAAACTGATGATGCTATCGGTACTCGTCAACAATATTCCAGGGACATATTTTAGCCAATTTAATTGGTGGATATGGAGTAGCAACCTGATAAGTACCGTGTTAGTCGCACTAATTTTGATGACAATATCAGTGTTAGTCATGCTAGTGACCCCAAACATTGTGATTGCGTTAATTGTTGGCTATGCCGCTTCTCGAACAATCAGTCGGTTTGTGCTACTTCAGTCGTTCGGACAGATCAACAATCATTTTCTAAACTTTCTTAATCAACATTGGTGGTTAGGTGTCAGTGTTGCGAGTGTCGTTTTGTGCCTAGGTTGGTTGTTAGGACGATATTTGAGTTCGCAGTTAACGAGTGATTGCATTCATCAAGCGATTTTACGGCCTGCTTGGCGGTTACCTGTGCTGCTCGGATTGAGTATGATATTGACCTATTTGATGACAAATGTTGTGCTACCGCCACAGACAAGCTGGCAAGTTGGCGTCGTAGTTGAATTAATGATACTGGTTATCCTCATTGCTTGGATTTATCAACCACGCTGGAGTCGTCACGTCTGGCGATTAGTGCGTGAGTTACGGTAGTCTTTGAAACTCAGTATTCATGAATATAAAATTAATCCGCTATTCATCATCAAGTTGCCTTGATTGTGAGTAGCGGATTTTTATAACGGTAACTACGGAATTTATTTGATTATGGGAACTGACTACTAAATCGGCGTACTCCCGTGAAATATCTGTACGCCTGATCAAGTTATGCGTTGTGCTAGCTATTATTCAGCCTGAAGATGATTAAATCATACCTATTGTTTGACTTGCTGATCGGCAGTCCGGTTAGTCGGTAAGTCACTCGAATGGCGGATGAGGGACCTATCTGGGTACAATTGACCACTCAATATTGGCTGACTGTTCCTTCGGGCAAACGCTTAATGGGCATTTATGATGACTGATGGCATTTGGCTACTGAGAAGATTATTTGAATATTATTCACTCATCTCATGCCACTAATTTCAATGGTAACTAGTCTTGAAATTAATTGATAAAATTGACTTCGCTCAGAATTCAAGACTTTGTGATCACAGGCTGCTAGAGAAAATTCTGATAAAATCCGTGAAGCTGTTTGTCAGAAATCTTAAAGCATGGGTAAGCGTTCAGAATCAGTCTGATGGTTGAATGTCAAATTGGCTCTGTACCGTGGAACCAACGACTAATCTAACAAAAGTTGAGTTCGCACATATCCGTCTTTCGAATACCATCCAGGCTGGAAGGTGTTTCTGACAATGCTCAGTGGTGAAATTTCACTTAGCAAGCGTCCTTTGCTTGGTTAGTGAAAGACCAGCATTTAAGACGCGGGTTGTCGGCTTAAATCTGT